>OJLW01000087.1_pt1 | contig 50000 bp, 51 predicted proteins | sample 1597021 | NCBI WGS metagenome assembly OJLW01 (sample SAMEA3904676, study PRJEB24821) | metagenome | biome: Builtin; feature: hospital; material: surface | place: USA | collected 2013-06-03
CTGGACTACGCCGCCTGCATCGGCTGCGGTGCCTGCGTGGCTGCCTGCCCGAACGGTGCTGCGCACCTGTTCACGGGCGCGAAGCTCAAGCACCTCAAGCTGCTGCCCCTGGGCAAGCAGGAGCGCGGCCGTCGTGCCCGCAACATGGTCGACGAGCTGGAGACTAACTTCGGCCACTGCTCGCTCTACGGCGAGTGTGCGGATGTGTGCCCGGCGGGTATTCCCCTGGACGCGGTCGGCGCGATCAACGCCGAGCGTGCGCGCGCAGCCTTCCGCGGTGGCGACGACTAGGCCGTCGTATAATGACGACAGAGTATTGACCGAGTATTTGACGCAGGACTAGAGAAAAGAGTCATCATGGCTTCCGAGCACGCTGTTGCAGACATCAGGAGCGAATCCTTCCCGGACTACGAGCCGGCTATTCAGGACACCTATATTGAGGGCTACGACCCGGTTTCCCTCGCCGCGCCCCATGCATCGCTGAACAAGCACGCCACCTGGATCTCGATGGGGCTGATCCTGGCCTCCTTGCACGGTTTCGGTATGGCTGTGTGGGGCGGTGCCGCAATGCTCTACGGCTTCGGCGCTCAGCAGCACGACTACGCCCAGATCATGCTCATCATCGGCGTGGTTGAGATGGTCCTCACCCTCGTCGGCGGTGCTATCCTGCTGGGCCGTGGTCGTAAGGACTACAAGGCTTACCGCAAGGCCACCGGCCGCGTGAACTAGTCACTGCGCCAAATCTTAAACTCCTCGTCCGGGAACGCAGAGGTTCTCGGGCGGGGAGTTTTGCATGCGCGGCCACTCGTGACTTGAGTCGAGCCCGCAGTACCTGCCCTGCCATAATCGGGGTATGGCTCAGCACGCGCTCATGCCCGCGCCCGCGAATGAAGAGGCGCGGCGGCGGACCTTAAGAAACCACAAGATCTTTGTCACCAGCCTGCTCGGGCTGATGGCGGTGATCTTCCTATCCTGCTCCTGGTGGCAGTCCACCGGTAGTGCGCCCGCTTGGGTGGGGTACGTGCGCGCGGCCGCGGAGGCCGGCATGGTCGGCGGGCTCGCCGACTGGTTCGCCGTGACCGCCCTGTTCCGCTATCCCATGGGCATCCCGATCCCGCATACGGCGATCATCCCCAACAAGAAGGACCAGGTCGCCGACGCGCTCAGCGAGTTCGTGAGCGAGAACTTCCTCAACGCACAGACGATCACGCAGAAGGTGATGGAGGCCAAGCTGCCCGAGCGCGTCGGTGCGTGGCTCGCGCAGCCCGCAAACGCCGAGCGCGTGAGCGAAGAGGTCGGCGTCTTCACCGTGCGCTTGGTGCGCGGCATCGACTCGGCGGATGCGGAGGCACTCATCAACACGCAGCTGATAGACCGGCTTGCGGAGCCGACGTGGGGCCCGCCGCTTGGCCGCGCGCTCGACGGCTTCATCGCCGACGGCAAGGCCGAACCCATCGTGGATGACATCATCGCCTGGTCCCGCACCAAGCTCGGTGGGATGGAGGAGAGCATCATCACGCTTATCGACGAGCGCATGCCCCGCTGGGCCCCCAAGTTTGCCAAGGACCTGGTGGGGGAGAAGGTCTATTCCGAGCTGGTGAAGTTCATGGCCGAGGTAGACCATGACCCGAATCACGAGGCCCGCCGCGCGATCCGCCGCCAGCTCAACCAGTTCGCCCAGGACCTGCAGTTCGACGGCGAGATGATCGCGCGCGTCGAGGCGTTGAAAACCGACGTGATGGGCTCGAACGCGGTGACCGCTGCCGCGGGCAACATCTGGGCGCAGGTCTCCGAGACACTCATCGCCAACGCCTCGGATGCGGACAGCTTGCTGCGCCGCAAGGTGGCCAGCGCCGCGCAGGAGTGGGGCGAGAAGCTGGCGCACGACGAAAAGGTGCGCGCCGCGGCAGAGGAGAAGCTGGAGAAGGCGGTGCACTACGCCGCCGACAACGGCGCGGCCCAGATCGTCGGCATTATTGCGGAGACGATCCAGCGTTGGGACGGTCGCGAGGCTTCCGACAAGATTGAGCTGATGGTGGGCAAGGACCTGCAGTTCATTCGCCTCAACGGCACGATCGTGGGTGCGCTTGCCGGTCTGGTTATTTACACTGTGTCTCAACTGCTCTTTTTCTAACAAAGGATGATTCATGACTGAGAACACTTCCTCGGGTAAGCACGCCGCACACGAAGAGAACACCGCCGCCGACGGGCTGCGCGCCAACCTGCGCGACGCAGGCCAGGCCCTGCTTGCCGCCGGTTCCTCGCTCGGCTCGCTGCTGAGCAAGCAGGCGGGTAAGTACGCCGAGGACCTGCCGGGCAAGCTCAAGGCGGCCACCGCCAGCGCGCGCGAGCGCCTGGATAGCGCCTCGGATGAGAGCGAGGTGCGCGCGGCGGCCTCCAACTTTGTTGCCGAGGCGGAGAAGCAGTTCCAGGCCTTCCAGAAGCGCGACCTGGAGTTTTCCGACGAGGTCATGGCCACCCTGCGCAGCACGGTGGAGGATGCGCGCGGCACGTTTAACAGCAAGATTGATGAGCTGCGCGCCAAGGACACCGACGGCGTGCTCGAGGACGTCCGCCAGCGTCTGGAAGCGCTGTTCGGGCGCGTGCAGGAGCAGTTTGCGGGCAAGAATGAGACGCCGGATATCATCGAGGGCGAAATCGTTGCCGAGGACGGAAAGTAACCCATGCCCATTCCCTTTGACTTGAGCACGGTCGGCCTGATCGTGTCGATCCCGAACATGGTGAGCGCCGCGCTGTTCCTCGTGGTGGGGATCGCAGGCTTCGTCGGCCTCTATTTCGCGGCCACCACTCGCCCGGATGCTTTCGAGGCCGCGGATCGGCAGTCTAAGGGTGCCTGGTGCGCGATCCTGGGCCTGTCCGGGTTGGTGTGCCTGCTCAGCTTTCCGTTCGTGATGTGGTTCGGTGCCGTGGCGATCGGCATCTACTGGTTTGATGTCAAGCCGCAGATCGACGGCATCCTCAACGGCAACTACGGCTACTAGGGCGCTCTCACACGCTGATGAACGATATAGAGTGGCTGGCCACCCGCTGCGGCACCTTTGTCGCCGGGAGGCCTTTTTCTCTCCCTGCAGCCCCAGGGACGGCCGGGCTGGTCGTGGAGCCGACCCAGATCCCGCAGGCGGTGCGCACCGGTCTTGAGGTGATCACCGTGGTCGGCTGGCCCACGGGCCGTCACCACAGCGTGATCAAGGCCGCCGAAGCGCGACTCGCGGTGGAAGCAGGCGCGGACGCGCTGTGGCTCGCCCTGGACCCCGATGCTGCGCCTGAGGCCATGCTTGCCGACGCCATCGCGGTCCACCAATCCCTCACCGTTGAAGTCGGCATCGTGTGCCCCGGAACGCCCGATCCGGCCATGGTGCGCGTCGCCGAGCAGCTCGGCGCGTCATGTATTGCGGTGCCCGCATCCGCCCCGCTGCCCGAAACCTCCCTCGACATCTGCGTCTTTAATGCCGAGCCGGGCCAGGAGGCCGCGATCGAGTGGCTGGAGGCGGGCGCGGCCCGCGTGTTCGCTTGCCCCGCTTAGGCCTGCTTAGGTCCCGAAGTTTTGGCCCTGCATCTGTTGCAGGTCGTTGAAGTTCACGTTTTCTCCAGCCATGGTCACGCGCACCCCGCCGGGGACGACCGTGAACTCTTCGATGCGCAGCTGGCCGGCCCCCTGGTTTTCCATGCCCTGGTTCATCGCGTCGCTCAGCGCGCTTGCGGCCTCGTCTGGCAGGTCGAAGCCGAAGAGCTTGGTGCCGGTGGCCTCGAAGCGCATCTGCCCACCCTCGGTGACCGGTTTGAGGTCCAGGCTGGCCACCCCGCCGCTGAACGCGATGTGGATGGTGCCCGCCTCGGGGTCGGTGTTGACGTCGGAGACGTTGATGATGTCGCTGAGGAAGGAGTCCTCGCCCATCTGCTCGCGGAGCTGCTGGTTGAGCATGGCGCGGATCAGCTCGTTGGTCAGTTCGGTGTCCAGGTGCAGGGAATCAGCGATCGGCTCGCCGGAGCCGTAGCGCATATTGTCCATCTGCACGTGGGAGGCGGGTTCGCCGTAGATCTCGTCGCCGTTGACCACCAGGGTCGACGGTGTCTCGATGTCGATGTGCGGCAGCTTGCCGGAGGCGAGCCCGAAGATCACTGGCTGCGGGCCAAAGGATACCTTCGGCTCGGCCAGCTCAGCCTCGCTACTGGCGTCAGACTGCGCGCCCGCCGAGTACTCGGAGGTGATTTGGTTGGCCATGAACATGCGGATCCCGCCCTCGGCGATGAGCAGGAGGACCAGTAGCACGGCAAGGATGCCGACGATGACTTTCCACGCAGTTTTCATGCGGCCTAGTGTACGGCAGGGGCCACGGCCGCCCAGTCCACGGTGAGCACGTTGTCCCGCAGGGGCCGGCGCACAGGCTCGATGGGCCAGCCTGAGGAGATGAGCTCCTTGCGGGCTTCGCGCCAACGCACCCGGGGCCCGTAGGGCTCGAAGGCGGCGGCGTGGGCGTAGGCCGCGTCGGCGTCGGCAAGCAGGGCGTGGATGCGCTCGCCCGGCACATTGCGGTGAATGAGCGCCTTCGGCAGGCGCTCGGCGACATCGCCTGGGGTGGTCACGTCGAAGGGGTCCCAGGCGAGGGTAAGCGAGCGCGGCCCGGAGGCGTCGAGAAGCACCCAGGTGGCGCGGCGGCCGAGCTCATCGCAGGTGCCCTCGATAAACATGCCGCCGGGGGCGAGCCGCTCACAGACGGTGCGCCAGGCCTTAGCGACTTCGGCGACGTCGTACTGGCGCAGCACGTTGAAGGCGCGCACGAGGTGGGGACGGTAGCCGGCGAGCTCGAAGCCGCCGAGCTCGAAGCGCACCCCGTCGCGCGGCGGCAGCACCCTATCGGGGTGGATCTCCAGCCCCACGACCTCGGTGGACGGGGTGATGCGGCGCAGCCAGCGCGCCCACTCGACGGTGGTGGTGTGCGAGGCACCGTAGCCCACGTCGAGCGCGAGCGGGGCGGGTGTGCTCCGCAAAAGGGAGCGGATCGCCGGGTTGTAAAAGACCCAACGATCGCAACGGCGCAGGCGGTTATACCCGGTCGTGCCGCGGGTGATCACCCCGTACGGCTTGCCGGGACCGGCCTGCGCCCGAAGGTTGTGGTGGTGCGGGGAGATTTACAGGTTCTCCGCAATCCACTGCTCGGTGAGCTTGGCCTCGTTCTCCACGATCTCCTCGAGCGCCTCGGCCACCTTCGGCTCGAGCGCAGCGCCCATGAACGGGATGTCCACCTTCGCCTCGTTGTCGTAGGCCAGGGTGGTGGTCTCGCCCTCGCCGGTCATGGTGATCTCGCCGGAGAAGTCGACCGGGGTGCCCTTCACGTCACCGGTGAAGGTGTGCTTGGCGGTGTTGCCGTCCAGCTTGCCGACGTTGACCACGCGCTTGAGCTTGAGGTCCTGGCTGATCATTGCCTGCGCGGCCTCGGGCAGGATGGACTTCGGCAGCACCTCAAACAGGGTGGCGGTCTCACCGGTGAACTCGTGCAGCTGGCCCGGCTCCGGGGAGAGCTTCTCCGCGATGAACTCCCAGTACGCCTGGGTAGCGTAGGCTTCGGCGACCTTCTCGGCCGGCTGGTTGATGGTTACGGTGGTTTCACTACGTGCAGTCATGATGAACAGACTACCGTTGGTGGGGTGTCTGATTCATCTTTCGCCTCTCTGACCACGCTCCGCGTCGGCGGTACCCCCGCTGACCTGATCCGTTGCACACACGCCGAGGAGCTCGCCGCCACCGTCGCGCGCCTCGATGCGGCAGGTACCCCACTGCTGGTGGTGGGCGGCGGCTCGAACCTGCTCGTGGCGGAGGGGCAGTTGGACATCGTTGCGGTTGTCGCGCAAAACGCAGGCATTTCGCTTCTCGACGCCACCTCGTCCCCCTCCCACGCCACGCTGCGCATCGGCGCGGGCACCGTGTGGGACGACGTGGTGGCCTACGCGGTTGAGCACGGACTGGCTGGCATCGAAGCTTTGTCCGGCATCCCCGGCTCGGCGGGTGCCACCCCGGTGCAGAACGTGGGTGCCTACGGCGCGGAGATCGCCGACGTGCTCACCCGCGTGCGTCTGTACAACCGCGAGACGAAAAAGGACGAGTGGGTGCCCGCAAGCGCACTGGAGCTGGCGTACCGCTACTCCAACCTGAAGTTCACCAACCGCGCCGTGGTGCTCGAGCTGGAAATCGAGCTGGAGCGCCGCGAGCTTTCCGCCCCGCTGCGCCACTTGGGCGGCAAGCGCGTCCCGCTCGCCGAGGCGCGCGCCTCAGTGCTTGAAACGCGCAGGCAGAAGGGGATGGTGCTGGACCCGGAAGACCACGACACATGGTCGGCCGGCTCCTTTTTCACCAACCCCGTCGTGGATACTGCGCTGGCGGAGCAAATCGAACGCGAGGTGGGCGAGGAGGGCATGCCGCGCTTTGCCCAGCCGGATGGCAGGGAGAAGCTGTCGGCGGCCTGGCTTATCGAGCGCGCAGGCTTCCCGCGCGGCTTCCCGGGCGAGGATGCGCCGGCGCGGTTGTCCACAAAGCACACGCTCGCCCTGACCAATCGTGGTCGGGCGAGCGCGGATGATATTGCGGACTTGGCGCGGCGGGTGCAGCGTGGCGTCGAGAAGCGCTTTGGCGTAGCCCTGGTGCCTGAGCCCGTGTGGGTGGGCCTTTAGCCCAGCATGCGCAGCAGGTCCTCGCGGACCTCGCGGCGGCGGATCTTGCCCATCTGATCGCGGGCCAGCTCCTCGAAGTGGTAGAAGGTGCGCGGGACCTTGTAGCGGGTGAGGTTCTCGCGCGCGTGCTCCTTTAAGCCCTCCGGGTCGAGCGCGGCACCGTCGCGCAGCACGACGCAGGCGACGACGTCTTCCGAGCCGTCCTCGCGGGGGCGCCCCACCACGGCGACGTCGACCACGTCGCGGTGCTTGCGCATGACCTCCTCCACCTCGGCGGGGTAGACATTGAAACCGCCGGTGATGATGAGTTCCTTGATGCGCGAGACCAGCTTGATAAAGCCGTCTTCTTCCATCACGCCCATGTCCCCGGTGCGGAACCAGCCGTCGTGGAAGGCGCGCTCGGTGGCCTCGGGGTTGTTGAGGTAGCCGCCGAAGACCTGGGGGCCCTTCGCCAGGATTTCGCCCTCCTCGCCGTAGGGCATGTCCTCGTCCAGGTTCTTTTCGTTGGCGATACGGATCTGGGTATCCGGGAAGGGGATGCCGATGTAGCCGGGGCGGCGGTCCGCGGTGCGCGGGTTGCCGACGATGATCGGCGAAGTCTCGGTCAGCCCGTAGCCCTCCACGAGGTGGCCGCTGGTAATGGCCTCCCACTCCTCAATGACCTCGGCGGGCAGGGAGGAAGCACCGGAGAAGCCGATCTTCACCTTGGACATGTCCACGTTCTGCTCGCGCGCGGTCTTCACGATGCGCTCGAACACGGTGGGTACGCCCGGGATGAAGCTCGGCGGGCGCTTCTTCAGCGCGCGCATGATCAGGTCCATCTTCGGGGCCGGGAGCAGGACGAGTTCGCTGCCCACCAGCATCATCAGCGTGAGCGAGAAGGTCAGGCCGTAGGCGTGGAAGAAAGGCAGCGTGGCCAGCATGCGCTGGCCAGGCTCCTGCAGCTCCTTGACCCAAGCGCGGCCCTGCACCGGGTTGGCGTGCAGGTTGGCGTGGGTGAGCACCGCCCCCTTCGGCGCGCCTGTGGTGCCCGAGGTATAGAGCACCACGGCGGGCGAATCTGGGGTCAGCGTCTCCGGAATTTCCAGGTCCGTGCCTTCGCCCCCGATGGCGGAGCCGGTCAGCGCTTCAAAGGGGACCGTGTTGGTGCAAGGCCCGGTCAGCTGGGCGCGCGCGTCGCGGATCTTCGGGATCGGGATGCGCAGGGCGAGGCGCTGCAGCCGCGGCATGGCGCGGGTCATGTCCACGCTGACCACCGTTTCCAGCGCAGTATCCGCACGTAGCTTCTCCAGCGTGTCCGCGGTTTTATCCCACACGATGGCGATGCGGGCACCGTGGTCAGCGAACTGGGGGCGCAGCTCGTTGGCCGTGTAGAGCGGGTTGTGCTCCACCACCACGCCGCCGAGCAGCTGGACGGCATAGAAGGCGACGATGTGCTGCGGGCAGTTCGGCAGCATGATGGCCACGCGGTCGCCCTCGCGCACACCGAAGGCTTTCAGGCCTGCGGCGGCGCGGCGCACATCGCGGTCGAGCTCGGCGAAGGTGAGCGTGCGGCCGAAGAAGGTTGCCGCAGGCTTGTGGGCGTTCTTCTCCAGGTTCTGCTGGTACATCTCCGGCAGGGTCGTGGTGCCGTACTCCAAGTGGTGGGCGGTCCACTCCGGGTAGTACTGAAGCCAGGGCTTTTCTTGGTTCGGATCGGGGGTTGCGCCAGTGTTGGGTGGTTGCACTGTGGAAGACATGCCACACACCTTACGCTCCCGTAGCTTTCGGGGTGCGGCGCGCGCTTAGCTGTCGGCGTTCAGCATGCCCATGAGCGTCTCCTGCACTTCTCGACGCCGCACCTTCCCCGTCTGGTCGCGGTTAAGTTCCTCAAAGTGGTAGAAGGTGCGCGGCACCTTGTAGCGGGTGAGCCTTTCGCGCGCGTACTCCTTCATCCCGTCCGGGTCCAGCGCCGCACCGTCGCGAAGCGTCACGCACGCCACTACATCCTCCGAGCCGTCTTCGCGCGGGCGGCCGACCACCGCGATGTCGGTGATGTCCGGGTGCTCGCGCATGACCTGCTCCACCTCGTCCGGGTAGACGTTGAAGCCGCCGGTGATGATGATCTCCTTGATGCGGGCGACCAGCTTGATCCACCCGTCTTCCTCCATGACCGCCATGTCGCCGGTGCGGAACCAGTCCTCGTGGAAGGAGCGCTCTGTGGCCTCCGGCTTGTTTAGGTAGCCGGAGAAGACCTGCGGGCCGCGGGCAAGCAGCTCGCCGGGCTCGCCGAAAGGCATCGTCTCTGCCGGATTCTCCGGGTTGGCAATGCGGATATCGGTGTTGGGGAACGGTAGGCCGATGTAGCCGGGCCTGCGGGAGCCGTCCAGCGGGTTGCCGGCCAGGATGGGCGAGGTCTCGGTGAGCCCGTAGCCCTCGATCAGGCGGCCGCCGGTGGCCTGCTCCCAGCGCTCGATGGTGGGTGCGGGCAGGGTCGCCGCGCCGGAAATGGAGGTGTGGATAGAGGAGAGGTCCGCGTTCGATTCCAGTGCCCAATCGATGATGCGGTCGTAGAGCGTAGGTACGCCGGGCAGGACGGTGGGGCGCGTCTTAGTAATAGCGGGCTGGTAGAGCTCCGGCTTCGGCGCGGGCACGAGCACCATCTGCCCGCCACAGGTCAAAGGCAGGCCGTAGTTAAGGGCGAAGCCGTAGATGTGGAACAGCGGCAGGATGGCGAGCACCTTTTCCTCCACCGCGCCCCAGTTCTCCAGCCAGGAGAGACCAGCCGTGAGCACAGAGACGATGTTGCGGTGGGTCAGCGGCACGCCCTTGGGCTCGCCGGTGGTGCCGGAGGTATAGATCATGATCGCGGTGTCTTCCGGCTCCACCTGCGGCGTGGGCACCGCCTGCTGCGGCGTGGCAATCAGGCTGGAAAAGCTGATGGTGCCGGGCGCGGGCTTGCTGAGCTCCTTGCGCTTGGTCTTGATCGGGCCGATCGGGATGGACAGCACTGCCTTGGTGGTCCAGGGCATTTCCTCGATCATGTTGACCGAGATGACCGTTTCCAGCGGGGTTTGCTCGGTCAGCGTGGTAAAGGTCTCCGCCTGCCGGTCAAAGACGACGGCCACCTTCGCCCCGTGATCTAGGAACTGGCTGCGCAGCTCGTAGGCGGTGTACAGCGGATTGTGCTCCACTGCGGTGGCGCCGAGGCGGAGGATTGCGGTCACCGCGATGATGTGCTGCGGGCAGTTCGGCAGGGCGACTGCGACCCGGTCGCCGGGGCGCACCCCGAGGCCGTAAAGCTGTGCGGCGAAGCGGGAGACCTTGGTGTTGAGCTCCTCGTAAGTAAGCGTCTTACCCATGAACCACGTGGCGGGATTCTTCGGCGTGGTGGCCATGACCCGGTTGAACATGCTGACCAGCGTGTCGCTCCCGACCTTGGGGTTCGGGTCGGTCCATGCCGCGTACTGCGTAATCCAGGGCCTGGCGGTCTCGTGCGCTCCCATACGTCGTATCTCCTTAGTTGGTGGCAACTAACAGGGTGCGAGTATAACCTACGCAACTGTAGCTTTGTGGGCTTCCGGGAAAATTATTCGCTCCCGTTGCAGGCTCCACGACCCTGACTTAGGCTTGGTGCCCAACTACATACGAGGGGAAATTGGGGGGAAATTTTCATGACCACTTATGCTGGGCCCGCTGGGCACACAGGGCGCGCTACTCACAGTGAGAACACCGTCGAGCTCGCGCCGCCGCCCGCGCTCGACCACTCCAACCTGGTCGACCCGGTCAAGGCGCCGCCGAAGGCCGGCTGGCGCAAACTTGTCCACGCCGCCAGCCGAGGCCGGATCAACCCGGGCGGGTCGCGCAAGGAGCTCGAGTACGAGCGGCTCATTAGCGCGATCCGCGCCCCGCTGCGCGGCGACTACCGCATCGCGGTGATGAGCCTGAAAGGTGGGGTGGGCAAAACCACGACCACGGTAGCGCTCGGCGGCATCTTCGCCGAGACCCGCGGCGACCGGGTCATCGCCATCGACGCCAACCCAGACCTGGGCACACTCGCCCAGCGCGCGGCAGCAATCACCCCGGCTACTATCCGCGACCTGCTCGCCGCGCCGGACACCTCGCGCTACCCGCAGGTGCGCGCCTTTACCAACCAGGCCACCTCCCGGCTCGAGGTCATCGGCTCCGAGCGCGACCCGGCGGTCTCCGAGGCTTTCTCGGAGCTGGACTACCGCCGCTCCATCGACATCCTGCAGCACCACTACAACGTGATCCTCACCGACTGCGGCACCGGCCTGATGCACTCCGCCATGGCCGGCGTGCTCGACCTGGCCAACGCGCTTGTGCTGGTCACCTCGCCCGCGCTCGACGGGGCGCAGTCCGCCTCGGCCACCCTGGACTGGCTCAACCTGCACGGCTACGATCAGCTGGCCGCGAACTCCACCGTGGTGATCTCCGCGGCCGCGCCGGGCAGGCCCACCATCGACACAGCAAAGCTTTCCGCGCACTTCGCCTCCCGCGCCCGGGCGGTGCACACGATCCCGTACGATAGGCACCTTGCCGAAGGCGCGGTAGTGGACCTCGACCGGCTGGCCACTGACACCAAGCGGGCATACCAGCACCTCGCCGCCGACATGGCCAGTGATTTCGGCGCCTGGCACAAGCACGCCGCCCACTAAGTACGCTTGGGGCCTATGGGCCAACTACGCGTCGCGATGATTTCAATGCACACCTCGCCTTTAGAGCAGCCGGGCGTGGGCGACGCCGGCGGCATGAACGTCTACACCTTCAACGTGGCCAAGGGGCTAGCCCGCCAGGGCGTGTGCGTCGACGTGTTTACGCGCGCCACCCGCCCCAGCCAGGGCGAGGTGGTCGAGGTGGGTGAGGGGCTGCGGGTGATCAACATCGTGGCCGGCCCCTACGAGGGCTTAAGCAAAGAGGAGCTGCCCACCCAGCTCGCAGCCTTCGCCGGCGGAGTAGTGCAGTTTACCCGCGCCCACGACCTGCACTACGACCTGATTCACTCGCACTACTGGCTGTCCGGGCAGGTCGGCTGGCTGCTCGCGGACTTGGCCGGGATTCCGCTCGTGCACACCGGGCACACGTGGGCCGCGGTCAAAAACGCGGCGTCGAATAGCGAGACGGAGGCCGAGGCCCGGCGCATCTGCGAGCAGCAGCTGGTGGATAACGCCGACCGCCTCGTGGTCAACACCGAAGACGAGATCGAGGAGCTGGCGCGCCACTACGACGTGGACCCGTGCAAGATCCGCGTGGTCACACCCGGTGCTGACACGGAGCTGTTTACTCCGGGCACGAACCGCAACACGGAGCTTGCCCGCCGCCAGCTGGGCATCCCGCTGCACGCCAAGGTCGTCGCGTTTGTGGGCAGGCTGCAGGATTTCAAGGGCCCGCAGGTACTCATCCGGGCCCTCGGCGAGCTACACCGCACGCATCCGGAGCTGCCGCTGCGCGCGGTGATCTGCGGCGGGGCGTCGGGAAGCGGTGCCAGCGTCGAGCGCTACGTGCAGCTCGCGCGGGAGGAAGGGGTCGCGCACCTCGTGCGCTTCCTCGGCCCGCGGCCGCCGGAGGAGCTGGTGGCGGTCTACCAGGCCGCGGATGTGGTCGCCGTGCCGAGCTATAACGAGTCTTTCGGCCTGGTCGCGGTCGAGGCGCAGGCCACGGGCACGCCGGTCGTCGCCGCGCGCGTGGGCGGGCTCCCGCTCGCCGTGGCGGATGGGTCCACCGGCCGGCTGGTGGATGGGCATGAGCCTGGCGCGTGGGCAGAAGCGCTCGGGGCCCTGCTTAGCGACGATACGCTGCGGATCTCCATGGGCGAAGCCGCCGTCGCCCACGCCGCCACCTTCAGCTGGCAGGAAAGCGCAAAGACGCTGGTGGGCGTGTACGAGGAGACGATCGCCGACTTCGCGCCGGGCGCAGGCGAGCGCCGCGCCATCGGCGGCTAGTTCGAGCTAGTTCGAGCTGCCCAGGCCCGCGAGGTTGCTGATTGCGTAGTTAGTGCCGGTGGCGGAAAGCTGGGCGGCGTGGTGGTTGGCGGCAAAGGCTGCGGTGTCCGCCAGTTTTTGGGCCTCATCGATGGTGCGGACCTTGCCGGCGCGATCGGCGACGATGGCGGCGTCGGTCTGCGCGGCGTCGACAGCCTTGTTCCAGGCTTCTTCGGGCGTGTACATCGGCAGGTCCGGGTTTTCCTGCTTGACGGTGTCTGTGATTCGCTGCTGCTCGGTGTTCAGCGGGGTGAAGTTGGCGTGCGGGGCGGTGGAGTCCTCGAGCTTGAACTCTTTGTTGACCTGGCCGTCGGGCACGCCGTAGGCCGTCTCGATGATGCGGTCGGCGGGCTGCGCCTTGCCCAGGGGGCCGAGCCCCATGGAGGTCACGCCCACGACGGCACCGTCGTTGGGGTCGTAGTTGATGCCGCCGGAATCACCGAACTGGTAGTACAGGCCCCAGCTGTAGATGCCGTTGCGGCTGCGCCCGATCTGGGTGCCGCAGCTGCGGCCCGAGGTGGCTCCGTCTTTGCAGATCGGCTCGCCGAAGTTATCGGTGCTGAAGGTGTTGTGCGGCAGCGTCGACCGGTCGCGGATGCTGCGCAGGTGCACGGGCGCGCCGTGGGTGCGGCCGTCCGCATCGCGGGACTGGGAGAGGCTGGTGGCGGGCACGCCGTCGTGAAGCTGCACGATGCCCCAGTCGTCGGTGTTGATGGTGTCCCAGAAGAACTCGTGCGGCCAGAAGGTGTTTTCGTAGTCGGTGGGCTTGTGTACCTTCCCGCGCGTACCGATCGGGAGGTACTGGCGGCCGATGGGCACGGTGACTCGCTCGCCCATCTTCGGGCTGTCTTTGTCTTCTGCCAGGCAGTGACCGGCGGTGAGCATGACGCGCTGCCCGCGGATCGTGCCGTTCGGCCCCTGGGAGCAGGCTGCTGCGGAAGCCTCCGGCGGGATGACCACGTTGACACCCCCGCCCGCGGGCAGGTGCTTCGGCGGATCCTGCGCGAACACGCGGAACGCGCCGCCCGGGGCGGCAAGCGCGGGCTCGGCGGCGTGCGCTGCGTTCACGGTGGGGGCGAGTGGGGCGATGAGTGCGGTGGCGAGCACGGCGAGTGTGGCGGTGCGGAGGCGGCGAAAGCTCACAAGGATCCTTTGCTAATAGACGTCGACGTAGCGGGTGGTAGATGTGACGATTCTAAAGCACGGGTCCGCGATTCGTGGCATGCTGGGGGTATGAGCAACGGAAAGCTGATTCTTGTCCGTCACGGGCAAAGCGAGTGGAACAAGTCCAACCAGTTCACCGGCTGGGTCGACGTCAACCTGACCGAGCAAGGCGAGAAGGAAGCGGTGAACGCCGGCAAGCTGATGAAGGAGCACAACGTCGAGCCGGACGTCGTGTTTACCTCGCTGCTGCGCCGCGCAATCCGCACGGCCAACATTGCGTTGAACGCCGCTGATCGCCACTGGATCCCGGTGCACCGTAACTGGCGTTTGAACGAGCGCCACTACGGCAAGCTGCAGGGCCTGAACAAGGCCGAGATCCGCGATGAGTTCGGCGAGGAAAAGTTCATGACCTGGCGTCGTTCCTACGGCACCCCGCCGCCGGAGATTGACCCGGAGAACGAGTACTCGCAGACGCACGACGTGCGCTACTCCTTCCTGCCGGAGGTGCCGCGAACCGAGTGCCTTCAGGACGTGGTGGCCCGCTTCCTGCCTTACTACATTGACGTAATCCTGCCGGAGGTGCTCGCGGGCAAGAACGTCATGGTCGCCGCGCACGGCAACTCCCTGCGCGCGTTGGTGAAGTACCTGGACAACATCTCCGAGGAAGAGATTGCCGGGCTGAACATCCCCACGGGCATGCCGCTGGTCTACGAGATTGACGCAGAGGGCAAGGTACTCAACCCGGGCGGCACCTACCTGGATCCGGAGGCAGCTGCCGCCGGTGCCGCTGCAGTGGCAAACCAGGGCCAGAAGTAGTTAGCCCACTTTTGCCTGCATGTCCCCATTACTCGCCTTCTTTTTAGGCGTTGGCGCCGCAGCGCTCGCCGCACCACTGGTGCAGCGGGCGCTGCGTTGGCGTGAGCGCAATCGCGACTACAGCGACGAGGCCAGCGAAGAAACCAGCTCGATTAGCCAGATGTACCACCTGGCCATCCAGGGCTCGCCCACCGGAGTCGCGGTGGTGGAGCGCTCCGGGCGCGTGGCGCTGTCCAACGCACGTGCGCATGACATGTCGATTGTGCACGACGGGACGGTCAACCCCGAGGTGTGGACGGTTGCGGAGCAGGTCTTCGAGGACCAGGAGGAACACCTCTTAAACCTGGACCTGCCGCAGCGCGCCACGGGCAGCCGGATTCGGAACGTACGCGCGGTGATCAAACCGCTCACGCTCACACAGAACTCGTATGCGGCCGTGTACGTGACTGATGAGTCGGAAAATGTGCGCATGGAAAACGCACGCCGCGACTTTGTTGCAAACGTGTCCCACGAGCTGAAGACGCCGGTTGGCGGCATGGCGCTGCTTGCCGAGGCGCTGATGGAAGACCCCTCGGACGTGGAGATGGTCGACTACTTCGGTACCCGCCTGCAAACAGAGGCGCACCGGATGGGGGAGATGATCACGGACCTGATCTCCCTGTCCAAGCTGCAGGGTGCTGAGCGCCTGCCGGACATGTCGCCGGTGCGCATCGACGAGGTCATCGACGATGCCTTGGAGCGCAACCACGTCACCGCCGAGGACCGCGACATCGAACTCATCCGCGGCGAGCGCACCGGGCTGCACGTGCTGGGAGACCGCTCACTGCTGACGGCTGCGGTGTCCAACCTGATCTCCAACGCGATCAGCTACTCGCCGGATGGCAAGCCGGTGAGCGTGACCCAGAAGGTTATGCGGGGCACGGTGCTGCACCTGCGGGTGACCGACCGGGGCATCGGGATCGCGCCGGAGGACCAAAAGCGCGTCTTCGAGCGCTTCTACCGGGTGGACAAGGCGCGCTCGCGCAGTACCGGGGGCACGGGTTTGGGCTTGGCCATCGTCAAGCACGTGGTGGCCAACCACGGGGGTAACATCAAGCTATGGTCCCGTCCCGGCACGGGATCGACGTTTACTATCGAGCTGCCGATCTTCGACCCGGAGCGTGCTGCCGCAACCGCTGCAGACGCGAGCGTTGGGGCCGCGCAGCAGCAGATACATAGCTAGGAAGACGTAAAGGAATAATAGTGACCACCATTCTCATCGTTGAAGACGAAGAATCCTTGGCTGATCCCTTGGCGTACCTGCTGCAAAAGGAGGGCTTTGACACGCTGGTTGCGCCGGATGGGCCGAGCGCGCTGGAGTCCTTTGCCGCCAATGACGTGGACCTGGTCCTGCTGGATCTCATGCTGCCGGGGATGAGCGGCACGGAGGTGTGCAAGTCCCTGCGCACCACTTCCATGGTGCCGATCATTATGGTCACAGCCCGCGACACGGAGATCGACAAGGTCGTGGGCCTAGAGCTCGGTGCCGACGATTACGTGACCAAGCCTTATTCCACCCGCGAGCTCATCGCCCGTATCCGCGCGGTGCTGCGCCGTGGCGGGGAGGGGGAGCAGTCACAGGCCGAATCCCAGGAGATCCTGGAGGGCGGCCGCGTGAAGATGGACATCGAGCGGCACACCGTGCTTATCGACGGTACGCCGGTCCCCATGCCGCTCAAAGAGTTCGACCTGCTCGAGTACCTGATGCGCAACGCCGGCCGGGTCCTGACCCGCGGCCAGCTCATCGACCGGATCTGGGGTGCGGACTACGTCGGTGACACGAAGACCTTGGACGTGCACGTCAAGCGCTTGCGCACCAAGATCGAGGAGCAACCGTCGAAGCCCAAGCAGCTGGTTACCGTGCGCGGCCTGGGCTACAAGTTCGAGGCCTAAGCGTTAGTGTCGGCCGCGGGGTGAATGGACTTCGCCTCGCGCGGTACTTTCGCGCGGGCGGCGCAGTGGCGCGCCACAACCTCGTAGGGCTTTTCGCCGATCAACGCGGTGAGCTCGTCTTTCATTGACTGCCACACCGGAGTAGCCGCACCTTCGCCCTGCGGGGTGTGGCAGCTGGGGGCGCTGGTGCACCACCAGTCGAAGTCCTCTCCGCCTCCGCCCCACTGGCGACGGTCGTACTCGCCGATGGTGGTGCGCAGGATTTCCTCCCCGTCGGAGCGCTCCTCGTAGGAGTCCTCCCGGGAGAAGGGCACCTGCCAGCACACCTCCGGCTTGGAACCGATGATATTGCGCCCTTCCGCCATGGCCCACTGGTGCAGCGCGCAGCCAGGACCGGAACCCTCTTTGGTGCGGTTGGCAAAGATGCAGGCACCGTCGACCACGCGGGTTTTGATGTGCGGGCCGTCGTCCTCTTCCTCCGTGTCGTCCCACTCCAACCAGGGCTCGAGCACGGTCGGGTCCGCGTTGGCGATGTAGGAATCCGTCTCCGCCGGGCGCAGCTGCCAGTACTTGGCGGGCATTTCCGCAACGGCGTTGTAGAGGTCGTCGCGGTCGGTTTCATCGGCGATGTAGGCACCGTGGATGCAGCAGCCGACGACCGGGAAGCTCTCGTCGATACCCAAGCACTCGGGCGTGCCGAAGCGGCACGACCAGGTGGATTCCAGCCAGGTCAGGTCCAGGCTGAAGTAGTGGGTGGGGTCGTCCGGGTGGACAAATTCGAACCACTCGCGGGGGAAGTCCGGGGGCGTTTCCCGCCCTGCCAGGATGGATTTTCCGGCGGGTGAGGTGGCGGGAAATCCAAGAAAAACTTCATTGGAGGCTGGTTGATTCACACCTCAACACCGTAGACCCATTACCCTGGTGGTGTGCGATTAGGTGTATTAGACGTAGGCAGCAACACCGTTCACTTGGTGGCGGTGGATGCCCACGCAGGTGGCCGCCCAACCCCGATGAGCGATTGGAAGCAGCCGTTGCGGCTCGTGGAGCAGCTCGATGCGGACGGCAATATCGAGGACAAGGGCGTCAACAAGCTTATCGACGCCGTGGACGAAGCCCGCGGCCTTGCCGAAAACCTCAAATGCGACGAGCTGCTTGCCTTCGCCACATCCGCGGTGCGCTCGGCGACCAACTCCGAGGCCGTACTGAAGAAGGTGGAGAAGAAGACGGGGGTCAAACTCAAGGTCATCTCCGGCGAGGAGGAGGCCCGCTCCACCTTCCAGGCGGTGCGCCGCTGGTACGGCTGGTCCGCCGGCCGCATCACCAACCTGGACATCGGCGGTGGCTCGCTCGAGCTGTCCACCGGCAGCGAGGAGGTGCCGGACCTGGCTGTCTCCCTGGACCTGGGCGCGGGCCGACTGACCCACGAGTGGTTCGACACGGACCCGCCGGAGCGCAAGAAGATCAACGCGCTGCGCGACTACATCGATGCGGAGCTCGCGGGTCCGGCCGAAAAGTTCCACGCGCTGGGGGAGGTAGGCCTGGCCGTCGGTACGTCGAAGACGTTCCGGTCGTTGGCGCGACTGACCGGTGCCGCACCGTCGTCAGCCGGCCCATACGTGCAGCGCACGCTCACCGCGCCCGGCCTGCGCCAGCTGATCGCCTTCATCTCGCGCATGACGGCGGCCGACCGTGCTGAGCTGGAAGGCATCAACGCGGATCGCTCCCACCAGATCGTTGCGGGGGCCCTCGTCGCGGAAGCCGCCATGCGTGCCCTTAATCTTGATAAGTTAGAGATCTGTCCTTGGGCGCTGCGCGAAGGCGTCATTCTGAAGCGGATTGACCAGGGACTCGCCCCAGGAGATGACGAAGGAGACCACGCCTAATGTCTGAGGATCAGCAGCTGACAGTAGCGGAGCTGCTCGCCCGGGCCCAGAAGGATAACCCCGACGCGGGCAAGCGCCGTCGGCGTCGCCGGAGCTTGGAAGAGGGCGGCGTCTCGGTTGCTGAGCTCACCGGCTCCCTGAAGCGTGTGGACGCTCGACCGCCGGAGCCGAAGCATTCGAGCGTGCCGATCGACCCGCCGGAGGAGCAGGCTAAGGAGAAGGCTTCTGGTGCAGCTTCGGCCCCGCGCGAGGTCGAAGTGGAGAAGGTAGAGGTGAAGCGTCCGGAGCAGTCTGCGGCCGCAGACTCCGCGGCACCTGCTGAGTCCGCTGAGTCTTCGGCACCTTCTGCTGACGAGACCGCAGTTCTACCCAAGGTGGGATCCGGTGTCTCCCGCCCGGTCAAGGTTGCGCCGGAAAAGTCCGCGGCCGCAGACTCGGCAGACCTGAAACAGTCCGCGACCGCAGACTCCGCAGACTCCGCAACGCCCGAGGTCACGGAGGTCGCCGATGACGCAGACGACTCGATCAACCCGATCATGCTGGTACTGCTCGTCTTCTTCGGTCTCATCCTCGGCGTGCTTGGCTTCCTGGCCTTCCAGTGGATCTGGGCAAATGCGGCGACTGCCGTAGCTGTCATTGCTGGCATCGTCGCTGTGGTCGCGGTGATCTTCGGTGTGAAGGCGCTCCGCACTGGCAACGACGCACTGACGGTAACGATGGCGGGTATCGCCGCCGCGGTCATGGCCTTTGGCCCGGCCCTGATTTAACGAACCCGGTACCCCCGTTCACCCTCCGCCGAGCGCGAGCTTGGTCGGAGGGTTTACGCTGTGCTGCATGGAACAGAGCACTACCGGACAACGAGTAGACGTCGAAAAGCAGCCCGAGGCGGCGGCCGAGCCGGTCGAGCCCGCATTCCGTGGCCAAATCGCGATCATCGGGGCGGGCAGCATTGGCGAGTCGCTGCTGGCTGGTTTGGTGGCCAGCGGGATCGACCCGAAGCGCATCACGGCGACGAACCGCACGGCAGAGCGCGGCCAGGAGCTGGCCGATCGCTACGGCGTGCAAGTCACGGACGACAACAACGGGGCCGTCTCGGAGGCGGACGTGGTCTTTCTGTGCGTGAAGCCGTATCAGATCCTCGAGCTGCTGGAGGAGGTGAGTACCGACATCGCCGAGGCGGACACCCAGCCGGTGCTGGTGTCGATGGCGGCGGGGATCGCCCTGCACGCGATGGAGGAGGCGGTGTCCTCGGCGGGCGCGCCGATCGTGCGCGTGATGCCGAATACCCCGATGCTGGTGGGCAAGGGTGTGCTCGCAGCCGCCTTCGGCCGCTTTGTCGACGACGAGCAGCGCGCGCAGATCGCGGAGCTGCTGTCTGCCGCGGGCACCTTTGTTGAGGTCGAAGAGCACCAGCTGGATGCTGTCACCGCCCTGTCAGGCTCGGGCCCGGCCTACTTCTTCTTGCTCGCTGAGGCGCTTGTCGACGCCGGCGTGTCCCTCGGCCTTCCCCGCGACCTCGCCGCCGAACTCGCCTCCGCTACCGCCGCGGGCGCGGGCGCGATGCTGGAGGAGACACCGGACCCGGCAGCGCTGCGTGCAGGTGTATCGTCTCCGGCGGGCACGACAGTTGCCGCGATCCGTGAGCTGGAAGAGTCGGGCTTGCGCGGCGCGCTCTACCGGGCGACGGAGGCCTGCGCGGAACGCTCGGCGGAGATGGGGCGCAAGTAGCGATTGACGGCGCGTAAGCCCCACCTTTCACACGAGTGCGTTGGGGTCGACTGAAAACACTCTGAAAAATTTTGGCACTTGAGTCGCATTCGGCCCTGGTTTCACGATAGGGTGGTTCAAGCACGTGCGTGTTCGTCCTGTGGGAGGGGAAGCCTACAGCGCGACCGTGCTGAAGGGTTAAATATTTCATGGCAAACGAAGATAAAGGTAAGTTTCTGACAGTCGCAGAGGTCGCGGAGATCATGCGTGTTTCGAAGATGACGGTGTACCGCCTGGTGCACTCTGGCGAGCTGCCGGCAGTGCGCGTGGGCCGTTCTTTCCGTGTGAACGAGACCGCGGTCAACGAGTACCTCGAGTCCTCCGTCTACGACGTGGGGTAAAGCACTGCGCGAAGCGCTACCAACACATCCGGCGTCGGGTGCCCACTAGTCATGGGGCCTGGCGCCGGATTTTTGGTGGCGGCACGCCGCGCGGTATGCTGTCAACCACTGAAGTTGGCGCGCGCCCGGCAGAGCGTGCACCTCGTGCTGGCCCGCTAGCCCCGTTTTATGTGGGGATGGTGGTCGCGCTGACTCGCACTGTACGTACACGAGAAACGAGGAAGCCCCATGGGTTCTGTTATTAAGAAGCGCCGCAAGCGCATGTCCAAGAAGAAGCACCGCAAGATGCTCCGCCGCACCCGCGTGCAGCGTCGTAAGCTGGGCAAGTAAGCCTTATGATTTGCACCCGTCCTACTTCATTAGGGCGGGTGTTTTGCTGTCCGCGTGAAAAATTCGACCATTGTTTCACCCGATTTCGCATACCCCCAGGTCGCTAAAGGTCATACGTGGAATTTTTCACGCTTTGCCATAAGCCGCACCAAGCCGCCGGCAACAGCAACCACACCAGCCACGCAAGCCCCAAGCGCAACGCGGTTCCGGGCAAGCTTGCGCAGCGGCCGGTACTCGCGGATCGCCCACCCGGCCTCGCGGGCGTGGCGGCGCAGCGCACGGTCCGGGTTGATAGCCACGGGCGAGCCCACCATGCCCAGCATCGGCAGGTCGTTGATGCTGTCGGAATAGGCGGTGCATTTTTCCAGGTCGAGGCGCTGGATAGCGGCCAGAGCAGCCACCGCGTGCCGCTTGCCGGGCCCGTGCAGGATGTCACCAACGAGCCGGCCGGTAAACACGCCGTCCTCTTCCTCCGCGACGGTGCCCAGCGCGCCCGTAAAGCCGAGTCGCTCGGCGAGCGCCTGGCCGATCTGCACGGGCGTGGCAGACACCAGCCACACCTGCTGGCCTGCGGCGATGTGCATGGAAGCCAGGTCGATGGTGTCCTGGTAGGCCTTGCTGACCATCTGGCGGTCGACGATCTCGCGGCACAGCGACTGCAGCTCGTTGACAGATTTGCCCTTGACCAGACTCAGCGCGTGCTCGCGGCCGGAGGCGATGTCCTCGTGGCTTTCCGCCCCGCGCAGCCGAAAGCGCAGCTGCTTGATCAGGGCGGGGAAGAGCTCACCCGCAGTGATGAAGCGGCGCTTGGCCAGCCCCTCGGCGAGCAGGATGAGCGAGGAGCCCTGGATGAGCGTGTTGTCCACGTCGAAGAAGGCGGCGGCCTCGGCATCCTGCGGCACGTCCGGGTCGGGCGGGGTGATCTTGGATGCGCCCGCGGTGGCAAACGCCCCGCCGACGGAGTCGACGCCGAGGGCGAAGTCGTCGATGGTTAGGCCGAAGGTTTCCTCGACGGCGGCGGCTGCGGCGGCTTCGCCGGCGGTGCGCTGCGCTTCGTCGTCAAGCGGGGGCACGGCGAGATCTTCGATGAATCGCCGCAGGTTGCCGTGGGAGACGGACCATGCGGCGAGCAGATCGCCGTGTTCGCTCATGTCCTCACCTTTCGCTGTACCTTTCGCTGTGGGTGTTAGCTTGGAACATCGTACCGGTTGGTAGGCAATCATTCAGGAGGAAGCGTTGGGCAAGCACGTGGAGCTGATGGTGCGCGAGGGCTGCGGTTCGTGCGTGCGCGTGGCGGAGCAGATTCGCCCGCTGGTGCGCGAGTGTGGCGCGGAGCTTTCGCTTGTCGACGTCGACACGGACCCCGAGCTCGCCGCCGAGTACGGCGACCGCGTCCCGGTCGTGGTGATCGACGATGAGGAGTTTGCGTGCTGGGAGGTCGACTCGGATGACCTCGTCGCGGAACTGAACTCGTAGCGGGGTATCCTTTAGTTTGATTTTCTTGGCCGCGGAAGGGCTGACTGGAGTGATTGTGTGAGTGTGCTCGTCGTAGGGATGTCGCACCGTTCTGCGCCGGTGGCGCTGTTGGAGCGCCTGAGCATGGACGAGACGGTGCAGCACGATACCGCCGCGTCGCTGGTGAAGCAGCCATCGTTGACCGAGGCGATGATTATTTCCACCTGCAACCGGCTCGAGGTCTACACGGTGTCCACGGCCTTCCACTCAGGTGTGGAGGACGTGCTCGGCGTGCTCGCGGAGGTCTCCGGTGTACCGGAGGCTGAGCTGCGCGGCTACCTGTACGTGCGCTACGCCGACGCAGCCGCGGAGCATATGTTCACCGTGGCCGCGGGCCTGGACTCGATGGTGGTGGGCGAGCAGCAGATCATCGGCCAGGTGCGCGCCTCCTACCTGGATGCGGCGGAGCGTGGCACGGTGGGGCCGACCCTGCACTCGCTGGCGCAGACGGCGCTGCACACGGGCAAGCGTGTCCACTCGGAGACCAGCATTGATGACTCGGGTGCTTCGATGGTCACCTTCGCCCTCGACGAGGCCCGCCGCATCCTTGACATCGAGGACTTTCAAGGCCGCACCGCGCTCGTGCTGGGTGCCGGGGCGATGAGCTCGCTGGCCGCCACGCACCTGGGCAAGCAGGGGATTGACCGGCTGATCATCGCCAACCGCACGCGCTCGCGCGCAGAACGGGTGGCGGAACACGCGCGCGAGGCGGGGGTGGCCGCCGAGGTGGTGGACTTCAACGCCCGCGCAGGCGCGATCAGCCGCGCCGACATCACGGTGTCCGCGACCGCCTCGGACGACTTCACCATCACCCCGGAGGACCTCTCGGGCCCGACGATGCTGGTGGACCTGTCGCTGCCGCGCGATATCGATGACGCGGTGACCGAGCGCGAGGGCGTCCACCTCGTCAACATCGAGTCCCTGCACGCCTCCTTGCGCGATGCGGACAGCGAGGATTCGCGCGCCCTGGTCAAAGCCGAGGCGATCGTGCGCGAGGAGGTGGACGCGTTTAGCTCCGAGCAGCGCGTCCGTGAGGTCGCGCCCGCGGTCACCCGGCTGCGCCGGACCGCCAACGAGGTCCAAGAGCAGGAGCTCGAGCGCCTGCGGGCGCGTCTGCCCGAGCTTTCCGAGGAGGAATTTGGGCAGGTCGCCAGGACGGTGAAGCGCGTCGTCGAAAAGCTTTTGCACACGCCGACAGTGAAGATTAAGGAGCTGGCCGCCACCTCTGAGACGGTCAGTGTGGAGACCGCGATTGAGGAGCTCTTCGGGCTTGGCCGGTCGTCGGTGGCCGTGGACGCGCAGCGTTTGCCGCGGCCGGAAGAACTGAACGCGAAGGAGAAATGATGCTCAAGATTGGAACCCGCGGATCCCACCTCGCCACCACGCAGGCAGGCCACGTGCGCGACGCGCTCATTGCGAACGGGGCCGAGGCTGAATTGCACATTGTGACCACCGCGGGTGATGTGAACATGTCCCCGGTGGAGCGCATCGGCGTCGGCGTGTTCACCACGGCGCTGCGCGAAGCGCTCGCCAGCGGCGAGGTGGACATGGCCGTGCACTCCTTCAAGGACCTGCCCACCGCCCCGGATACGCGCCTGCACCTGGTCACCCCGGAGCGCGAGGACCACCGCGATGCGCTCATCGCCCGCGACGGGCTGACCTTCGAGCAGCTGCCGCAGGGGGCGAAGGTGGGCACCTCCGCGCCACGGCGCGTCTCGCAGCTGCGCGCTTTGCGTCCCGACCTGGACATTCGCCCGCTGCGCGGCAACATCGAGACCCGCATGAGCTACGTTCAGCGCGGCGAACTCGACGCGATCATTCTGGCGTATGCCGGCCTGAGCCGCGGCGGGTATGCCGACCGCGCCACCGAGGTCTTTGACCCCGACACGCTGCTGCCCGCCCCGGCGCAGGGCGCGCTCGCCGTGGAGTGCCGCGCCGACGACGCGGACAACGTGCGCGCGCTCGACGCGCTCATCGACGAGGAGGCGACCGCATGCGCGGCCGCCGAGCGACAGGTGCTCACGACGCTACAAGCTGGTTGCACCGCGCCTGTTGCGGCGTACGCCACGCGCGCGGAAGACGGGGAGCTGACCCTCCGCACCGGGGTCTTCGCGCTCGACGGTAAGACCCAGCTCGTTGAGACCGTGACCGGCACCGATGCTATCGAGGTGGGCACCCGTGCGGCCAAGGCGCTGCTCGCTCGCGGCGCCCGGGCGCTGATGGAATAGTGTCACGAGTTTGGTTTTCAACGGTCTTCCATCTTAAGGTGTAGTTACCATACGTCGGATAGCCCCGACGCAATTGGGGGCCACACAGCGCACCGGAAGGTGCGTGCGGGTGGCTCCTTGCATGCTGCGCGCTTTTCGCGTGCGTTCGCGTGTGTGCGCCGGGGCCACTATTTTTCGCGCCTTAGAAAAGATCGTTCTATGACATTGCCCTCGATTACGCCCCCGCCGGGGAAGGTCATCTTCGTCGGTGCGGGACCGGGCAACCCTGACCTGCTCACCGTGCGGGCTCGCGAGGTGATGGAAAACAATTCTATCGCCCTCGTTGATCCGGAGGTCGCTCAGGGTGCCCGAGACGTCGTCGCCGCCGCTTTGCCTGTGCCGAAGGCGAAGATGGACGCAGCCGACGAAGCTTATGCACGCCTGGTTGCTGAAGCGAAGGAGGCCGGTGCGCGTCGTAAGCCGCCGCGCCCCGAGGACCCGACCGCGGCGGAGATCGAGGAGGTCGCGCTGTCCGGGGAGGCGATCGTCGCAAAGCTGAAAGCAGCGCTTGACGAGGCCGCTGCCGCGATCGAGCGCGGCGAGGCCGGCGACGGCGACGTGCTCCGGCTTGTGCGCGGCAACCCGCTCACCCGCGACCAAGTCATGGAGGAGATCTCCGCCGTCGCCGCCGCCGGGCTGGAGTTCCAGGTGGTGCCGGGGATGAGCCTGCCGTCGACGGTTCCCTCATTTGCGGGCATCGCGCTGGGCTCGACGTACACCGAGGCCGACCTGAGCCAAGAGGTGGACTGGGACATGCTCGCGGCTGCGCCGGAGCCGCTGGTGCTGCAGGCTAGGAAGGAACAGCTGGGCGAGCTCGCCGAGCAGCTGCTCGCGCGCGACATGTCGCCAGCCACGTCGGTGGCCGTGACCACCAACGGCACGACCCGCCTGCAGCGCACCTTCGACGCCACGCTCGAGACGGTGGGCAAGCTGGACGCGGAGCTGCCCGGCTCGCTGGTGGTTACAGTGGGAACCGTGGCTGATGATCGTTCGAAGTACTCTTGGTGGGAAAACCGTCCGCTGTACGGCTGGCGCGTGCTCGTGCCGCGCGCGAAGAGCCAGGCGGGCCCGATGAATGCTCGCCTGAGCTCTTACGGCGCGATCCCGCAGTCGGTGCCGACGATCTCGCTGGAGCCGCCGCGCAACCCGGCACAGATGGACCGCGCGATCAAGGGCATCGTGGAGGGCCGCTACCAGTGGGTGCTGTTCACTTCCGTCAACGCGGTCGACGCGGTGTGGAAGAAGTTCGAGCAGCTGGGCCTGGACGCCCGCGCGTTTGCCGGGGTGCACCTGGGCGCGGTGGGGCAGAAGACCGCCGACGCGCTGCGCGCACTTGGCATGTTCCCGGAGCTGATCCCGCACCGCACGAAGCAAAACGCCGCGGGCATGGTGGAGATCTTCCCGGAGTACGTCGAGGACATCGACCCGGTTTCCCGCGTGCTGCTGCCGCGCGCCGACCTGGGCACGGACGTGCTGGTTGACGGCCTGGTGGAGAAGGGCTGGGAGGTCGACGACGTGGTGGCCTACCGCACGGTGCGCGCCGCCCCGCCGGCCCCGGAGACCCGCGACATGATCAAGACCGGCGGCTTCGACGCCGTGTGCTTTACCTCCGCGTCCACAGTGAAGAACCTCGTGGGCATTGCGGGCAAGCCGCACCAGCGCACGATCATCGCCTGCATCGGCCCGTACACGGCCGAGGAGGCCAAGGCGCAGGGCCTGCGCGTCGATGTCGTGCCCGAGGTCGCCGATGTGCCCTCGCTTATCGACGCCCTGGCGGACCACGTCGCCTCCCTGCGCGCCGCCGGCCAGCTGCCGCCGCCGCGCAAGAAGCGCCGCACCCGCAAGAAAGCAGAGCCGGCGAAAGCCTCCGGCGAGTAGGAGCGAAAAGGCGCGGGGCCTATGATGGGGGCCATGTCTACCTACGATTTGCCCCGCCGCCCCCGCCGCCTCCGTCAGAACCCCGCGATGCGAGCGTTGACGGCGGAGACGCGCCTGCACCCGGCGGATTTCATTCTGCCCACGTTTGTCGCCGACGGCATCGAGGACAAGCGCGAGATCGCGTCCATGCCCGGCGTCTACCAGCACACCACTGACTCGCTGAAAGCCCTGTGCCACGAGGCGCTCGAAGCCGGCGTGAAGTGCGTCGACGTCTTCGGCGTGCCGCGCGATGAGGACAAGGACGCCACGGGCTCGGTCGCGTGGGACGAGGACGGTGTGCTCAACCGCAACCTGCGCGCACTGCGTGAGGAGTTCGGCGACGACCTGCTGATCATGGCGGATACCTGCCTCGACGAGTTCACCGACCACGGCCACTGTGGTGCGCTGAGCACCGACCGCAACGGCCACGAGATCGTGGACAATGACAAAACCCTGCCGCTGTACGCCAAGATGGCCGTGGCGCAGGCCGAGGCCGGCGCCCACATTGTGAGCCCCTCGGGAATGATGGACGGCCAGATCGCGGTGATCCGCGACGCGCTGGATGAGGCTGGTTACCAGGGCGTATCGATTATGGCGTACTCCGCCAAGTACGCTTCCAAGTTCTTCGGCCCCTTCCGCGATGCGGTGGGCTCCTCGCTCACCGGCGATCGTCGCACCTACCAGCAGGACCCGGCGAACATCCGCGAGTCGATCCTGGAGACCCAGCTGGACATCGACGAGGGTGCCGACTTCGTCATGGTCAAGCCCGCCCTGCCGTACCTGGATGTGCTGCGCGAGATCGCCGACATGTCCCCGGTGCCGGTCGCGGCTTACCAGGTCTCCGGCGAGTACGCGATGATGGCGGCGGCTGGCCGCAACGGTTGGATTGACTTCGAGGAGACGATGATGGAGTCGCTGGTGTCGATTAAGCGCGCCGGCGCGGACCAGATCTTCACCTACTACGCCATCGAGGCAGCAAAGGAAGTTCGGTAGCACCTATGGTGAGCCTCCCGCCACAGAACCCGCAGTCGCCGAGCCACATTGCTCCGGCGGCTGCGCGGCAGCCTGACCCGCACGGGAAGAAGGGCACGCCGCCGGAGTCGGTGCGCTTCATGCTTACCTGCTGGGCCGTGATGCTCGCCGGGGAGCTGCTCCACCAGATCCTCACCGTCGTGGTCACGGTGCTCGACCCAGCTGCGCTACGCGAGAGCGCGAAGCAAGCGGCAGAGGGCCGGGGCGAAGAGCTGAGCGACGCGATGCTCACCTTCGGGATCTACGGCTCGGTGGTGCTCATGGCGCTCATCCAACTGGTCATCCTGGGCGTGTTCGCCTACGCCCTGCGGACAGTGGCCAAGCGCGGGAAGTGGGCGGCGAACGCACGCCGCCTGCTGCAGGTTTTTGCCGCCTTCTTCGGGCTGCGCGTCCTGACCCTGTTCATGATGACGCCGGCCTCCGCCACCGTGCCGGTGGCGCTCTACGCCGCGGACGGGGTCATCCAAATCATCCTTGGTGTCGCGGGCGTGCTCGGGCTGGTCTACTCTACCCGGAAGGAATCGGTGGACTGGGTGGAGCCGAAGAAGACACGCGAGCCCAGCGGAGATGGTGAGTAAGGAGCGCACATGGCGGGAATGTTTCCCACCTTCGTTGCTGACCCCAACGACAGGAACCGGCGTTTTCACGGGAAGGTAGGCCCCACCTGGCCCGCCAGCCTGCGCGCCGCCTACTACGTGGCTCTCGCCGGTGCTGTATTGCTTCTGCTCACCGGCATGCTCATGCTCGCCAGCGGCGCACCAAAGGACGCGAACGCGGAGTTCGCGCAGGCTTTTACTACCAACATGCGCATCGTCGCCGGGCTGGACATCCTGCTCGGGCTGGCCATCGCCGGGTGCGCGGCCTTCTTCGAACGCGGCGCGAAGCGTGCGCGCCGCGTCTTCGCCGCGGCGGTCGCCGTAGCCGTGTTTGTGAACATGGCCGGCTTTTTCATCGGCGTGGCCGGCTGGGCCGCTTTTGCGGTGACCCTGGTCTTGGTTGCCGCCCTGTTCTTGGCGTTCCGCCCGGCGGCGAACGCGTACGTGGACGAGCGCAGCGGTGACCTCTGGCGCAGCGTGGAAGGGTAAGAAAAGGAAGTGTCTGCAGAACAGCACGCCGCGCTGGAAGAATCCATCGACGCCGCCCGCGAGGCGGCGCGCGAATGCGGCATCGACTTAGATACCCCGCGCATCGGCGCGGACGGCAACCCGCAGTATCCAAACACCTCCTACGCCTTTGAGATGGAGGGGCTGGAAGACGCCCCGCAGCTCAAAGACATTGAGGAGGAACTCGAGGCGCTCGAGGGGGTCTCGGCGCGCCTGGTGTACAGCACGAAGACCGCCTGGGTGACGGTGCCTAGCACCACACCGATCGTGGAACTGGAGGACGTCTTCGCCCGCTTCGGGGTCACGGCCAAGCTCACCGACTCCACCCTGCGCCGCAGCGTGCTCGGCCGGGCGGCGGCGACGCGACCCAGCCCACGCCGCAGCGTGCGGGGCTTAAGCGGCCGCCGCCGGAGGCTGCGCCGCGACGAGCAGCTGAGCCTTCGCCGCGCCCGCGCCCAAGGATTCGTGCGCAGCTCAGGCGAGGCGGCGCGCCGCCTGCGCGAGCGCGAGGACGTGCTCTTTACCGCCCGCGACCTGGTCACCCCGCTGCGCATGTGGGTCGCGGTCTTGCTCACCCTGCCGGTACTGCTGCTCACCTACGTCTCCGCACTTCAATTCGACGGGTGGCACTGGCTCTGCTTCGCGCTGACTACTCCGGTGGCGCTGTGGTGCGCGTTCCCCTTCCACCGCGCGATGGCAGGCGGGGTGCGACGCGGCATCTCGGCCCTGGACGGCGCGAGCTCGATTGCGATTCTCGCCTCCTACGTCTGGTCCGCCGCGGTGCTCGTGTTTACGGACGTCGGCAAGCTTTCTTGGCGCAACTACGGCGGCTGGCTCCCGCTGCGGATGGTGGAAGAACCAGCACTGTTCTTCGAGGTCGCCTGCGCGGTCACCTCGCTGCTGCTCGTCGGCCGTTTCTTCAGCATGCGCGTGCGCCCGCACCTGCAGCAGGAGCTTTCCGCGCGCGCGCCCGGCGCAGAGTCGGAGTACATGGTGCGCCGCCGCTCGCGCAGCGGCAAGGTGATCGAGGAGCCGCTGCCGGCCGCGGAGATCAACCGCGGCGACGACATCGTCATCGTCCCGGGCGCGATCATCCCCGCCGATGGGGAGGTCGTCGGTGGTTCGGGTCTGCTCGAGCCGGAGCTTATCGACGCCCACGAGTCCCGCAAGCTCAAAGTCGGCAGCAAAGTCTACGCCGGCTCCATCTTGCGCAAAGGCAAGGTGAAGATGCGCGTCTCCCGCGTGGGCCACGCCACCCGCTTGTCCACGGTGAACCGCTGGCTTGAGCGGGCCTCGCACCACCAGAACGCGACCACGATGATCTCTACGCAGGCGGCGAGCATGCTCATTCCGGCGGCCTATGTACTGGCCGTGCTGGACTTCGGCATGTGGTGGCTGCTCACCGGTAACTTAAACGCCGCCTTTGCCACGGCCCTGGCGATCCTCGCAGTGGTGGCACCGGTCGCACTTGCCATCTCCACGGCGCTGGCGATCCGGCTGGGCATTGAGTCTGCGGCGCGAAACGGCATCCTCGTGCGTGACGGTTCGACCTTCCGCATCCTGGAGGCCACCGACACCGCGGTGTTTAACCGGGTAGGCACACTGGTGGAGCCGACGATGACGGTGGAGACGGTCACCGCCGAGTACGGCGAGGACCCGGACCTCGTCTTGTCCATCGCGGGTGCGCTGTCGGTCGAGTCCGATCACCCCTCCTCCCGCGCGCTGGTCAAGGCGGCACGCGAGGCGCGCGACAAGCGCGACAAGGACGACGGCGGGCCGAGCTGGATCGAGCTGACCCAGGAGGACACCACCCCGGACGGCTCCGTCCGCGGCCGCCTGACGCTGACCTACGAGGATCAGCACACCGAGAACCTCGAGGCGATGCTGTGGCGCCCGACGAACCTTTCGCAGCTCAAGGGTCGACTCTCGCTGGCGGCAACGGCCGGGGGCACACCCGTCGTGGTGCGCTGGAAGGGTCGCGACCGCGGAGTCATCACCCTGTACGACCCGCCGAAGGAGGACGCGATCTCGGCGATCGACCGACTCGAGTCCATCGGGGTAGAAACCGTGATGCTCACCCGCGACACCTACCCGGTGGCGCGCCGCTTCGCCGACTTCCTGGGCATCTCCAAGGTGCTCGCCGGCATCACCGCGCCGGATAAGCCCCACGCAGTGCGTTCCCTGCACACGAAGGGCGCGACCGTGGCGATGGTGGGCGACCACTCCGCCGCGCGCACCCTGCGCGTGGCCGACGTGAGCATCCTGTACGCGGACGACTCCATCCTGGGCGCCGAAATCGGCAAGGTGGATCAGCTGTGTAACGTGCTGCTCATCCGCCGCGATGTGACCGCGGTGCCGCAACTGGTGGAACTCGCGCGCCGGGTGTGCCGCACGATCGACTCCAACATGCTGGTCGCCTGGACGTACAACCTGGTCGCGGTGCTGCTCGCCATCGCTGGCGTGCTGCCTCCGGTGGGCGCGACGGCGCTGATGTTGGGCAGCTCTTTAGCCATCGAGTTGCGTTCGGTCCGCGTGCGTCATTTCCCGGCCTAATTTTTCCCGCGTAAGCTGGGGGACCATGACCAGACGCGACCTTTCTTCTGCCCCGTTCATTGAGGCCGCAAACGGCCGCACCCCCTCGCGCACCCCGGTGTGGTTCATGCGCCAGGCCGGCCGCTCCCTGCCCGAGTACCGCAAGGTACGCGAGGGTATCCCCATGCTCGATTCCTGCTTCATGCCGGAGCTGCTCGCCGAGATCACGCTGCAGCCGGTGCGCCGCCACGACATGGACGCGGCGATTTTGTTCTCCGACATCGTGGTGCCGCTGAAGGCGGCTGGGGTGGGCGTGGAGATCGTGCCCGGCCGTGGTCCGGTGATGGAGCAGGCGATTACGACGCGTGCGGACGTCGAGAAGCTGCCCGTGCTCGACCACAACGTGGACGAGGTGGCCAAGGGCATCGAGATCATCCTCGATGAGCTCACCGACACCCAGGCCCTGATCGGGTTCGTGGGCGCGCCGTTTACGCTGGCCAGCTACCTCATTGAGGGCGGGCCGAGCAAGAACCACGAGAAGACGAAGGCGATGATGCACGGCGATCCGGAGACTTGGCACGCGCTGATGCGCCGCCTCGTGCCCACGATCACCACCTTCCTGCGCACGCAGGTCGACGCCGGTATCGACGCGATGCAGCTGTTCGACTCCTGGGCCGGCTTCCTCACCGAGGCTGATTACCGCGAGCACGTCCTGCCGTACTCGGTGGAGATCCTCAAGGAAGTCGAGGGCGTGATCCCGCGCATCCACTTCGGCGTGGCCACCGGCGAGCTGCTCGGCGCGATGAGCGAGGCCGGCTCCGAGGTGATGGGCGTGGACTGGCGCGTGCCTCTCGACGTCGCCGCGACCCGGTTCGCCTCCCCGCGCGTCCTGCAGGGCAACTTGGACCCCGCGATGCTCTTCGCCGGCTCGGCCGTGGTGGAGGAGGAGATCCGCCGCATCAAGGAGGAGGCCGCCCGCGCCATCGAGGCGGGCGACGCCACCGGCCACATCTTCAACCTCGGCCACGGCGTGCTGCCGACCACCGACGCCGGTGCAATCACCGACGCCGTCGCCATGATCCACGAAGCATAAAAGAAGGAGCGCTCCATTGAATATCGCCATTGTCGGTGCAGGCCTTGCCGGGCTGACCGCAGCGTTTGAGCTGCGCGATTCCGGCCAGACCGTGGACGTCTACGAAGGCGGCGACCGCATCGGCGGCAAGCTTTACACCGTGGCCTTCGACGGCGGGCCGACCGATATGGGCGCAGAAGCCTTCATCGTGCGTCGCCCAGAAGCCAAGCAGCTTGTCGACGAGCTCGGGCTCGCCGACTCCCTGGTCAGCCCTTCCGGCATGCGCTCACTGCTCTACGTTGATGGCGAGACCCGCGCGATGCCAGCCGGCGGGGTGATGGGCATCCCGTCCACCTCGGAGCCGGTGGCACACCTGGTCAGCGAGGAAACAGCTCGGCGCATCGACGAGGAAGGACAGCGCGAGGGCTTTGCGTGGACCGTCGGCGGCGACATGAGCGTCGGTGCCCTGGTGCGCGAGCGCTACGGCGACGACGTGGTGGACAATATCGTGTCTTCCCTGCTCGGCGGCGTGTACTCGTGCACCGCCGACGACCTGGGCGTGCGCGCCACCGTGCCGCAGCTGGCCGAGGAGTTCGACCGCCTGGCGGCCGACGGCCCGGTGCACCTGTCCACCGCGGTGGCCAACCTGGAGGCGGCGCGCAAGAAGGCCGCTCCCTCCTCCGGCAAGCCCGCGCCGATCTTCGCCACCTTCCGCGAGGGCTACCAGGAACTCTACGAAGCGCTGGCCGAAAAATCCGGCGCCAACATCTACGTCGATGCGTTCATCTCTGCGATCAGCCGCGAGGGCGGGGGCTACCGTCTCAAAGGCGGCGAGGATACCGTCTACGACCGCGTCCTTTTGGCCACGCCCGCGCCCACGACCGCGCTGCTTTTGCGCGGCATCGCCCCGGAGGCCGCCGAGACGCTGCGCGCCGTCAAGCTGGCTAACTCCGCCGTTGTCGGCCTGCGCTTCGCCACCGACGAGGGCCTGCCCGAGAACTCCGGCGTACTGGTTGGCACCGACGCGGAGGACGTCCATGCCAAGGCATTCACCCTGTCTTCCCGCAAGTGGCCGCACCTTGCCGAGCGCGGCGGCGCATTGGTGCGCGCCAGCTTCGGCCGCTACGGCGACACCGTGGCGATGACCACCAGCGAGGACGATCTCGTGGACTGGGCGTTGGATGACCTGCAGACCATCACCGGCTTCGACGGTCGTGCCGCTGGCGTAGAGGAGATCTTCGTGCAGCGCTGGTTCGGAGGCCTGCCGCGCTACGACGAAACGCACCTGGCCACGGTGGACAGCGTCAAGGACGCGCTGGCGGATGTCCCGGGCGTTGGCGTCGCCGGTGCCTGGGTCGCAGGCGTGGGTGTGCCCGCCGTGATCGGCAACGCGCGTGAGGCGGCCCGCGAGCTGGTGTAGGGGGCTCGTTATGTAGGCGAGCTACCGGCTAAACAGCGCAAGTTGGACCTCGATTATCCTGAAAATCCGGGGACTATCGAGGTCCAACTTGCGAACTTTGGCCGACGCAACCTACCCGAGCGGCTTGCCCTGCTGCTCCGGCAGGACGAACGCCGCGGCCGCCGCCACCGCGAACGCAGCGGCGAAGACTGTGAAGACGCCAGCGTGGCCGCCGAAGACGAGCACGGGCGGGACGATGAGAGGCGCGAGGATGGAGCCGACGCGCCCGAATGCCGCCGCGGCACCGGTGCCGGTGGCGCGGATCTGGGTGGGGTAGAGCTCCGGTCCGATGGCGTAGAGGGCTCCCCAGGCACCCAGGTTGAACAGGGAGAGCAGGCAACCGGCGGCGATGATCTGCCAGGGCGCCGCGGCGAAACCGTAGAGCCCGGCCGAGATCGCGGAGCCGGCGAGGAAGACGGCCAGGGTAGTGCGGCGTCCCCACACTTCGATGAGCCAGCCCGCCAGGGCGTAGCCGGGCAGCTGGGCGAGTGTGATGATCAGGGTGAAGCTAAAAGAGCGGACGAGGCTGAAGCCTTGGTCGACAAGCAGTGAAGGGATCCAGGTAAACGCTCCGTAGTAGGCGAGCGAGACGCAGAACCACACCGTCCAGAAGGCGAACGTGCGGGCGCGCAGCTCCGGGCTCCAAATGTGGGTGCTGGTGCTGGCGGGCGCATCCGGAACCTCAACGTCGGCGAGCTGCTCCGCCGGTACGCCCTCCTCGAAGCTGCGCACGACCGCCTCTGCCTCTTCCTCGCGGCCGCGCGATTCCAAGAAGCGGACGGATTCAGGAAGTTGCATGCGTACATACAACGCGTAGAAGGCCGGGACGGCACCGAGTGCCAGGCCCCATCGCCAGCCGTTTTCGCCCTCGGCGACGACGAAGGTGCCGATGATGGCGGCCAGGATCCAGCCCGCTGCCCAGAAGGCTTCGAGCCACACCACCATGCGCCCGCGCACCTTCAGCGGGGCGAACTCGCTGACCAGGGTGGAGGCGACTGGCAACTCTGCGCCGAGCCCGAGGCCGGTGAGGAAGCGGAAGATGAGGAGGACGGCGACCGAGCCCGCCAATGCGGAGGCGCCCGTGGCGAGGCCGTAGAGCAGGAGGGTGATGGCGAAGACGTTGCGTCGCCCGATCTTGTCGGCGGCGAGCCCACCCAGGGATGCACCGATGGCCATGCCGATGAAGCCGACGGACGCGATCCAGCTGGTGGTGGTCTTCTCCAGGTCCCAGTGCACGGCGAGTGCGGCGATGACGAAGGAGACAAGTCCGACGTCCATGGCGTCGAGGGCCCAACCGAGCCCCGAGCCAACCAGGAGTTTCTTGTGTTTGGCCGTGACGGGGAGGCGGTCGAGTCGTTGCGTGCGGGTGAGGGGTTGAGACATAGACGAAACTCTAGACCACACCTTGGGCGGGGCTGGGTAACGACTGCTAATCTGCTGGTATGAAAAAGCATCTGGGACTCGTGTTGGCCGCAGCCTGCTCGGCCACAATCGTGGTGGCACCGCAGGCAGCGGCGGAACCCGTGACGCAGGAGCGCTGCGTCGCGCTTATCGACGCCGTGAGTAACGCCACCGACGCACAGCGCACCGCCGAAGACACCGAACGCGCAGCGCAGGAGGCGCTCGAGGCCGCCAAACGCGACGTCGACGCGGCCGAGCGGGAGCGCACCGCCAGCGCGAACTTGGTCCGAGATGCGCAGCGAGCGCTTGCGTCCGCGACCAAGGAGCGCGACGGGGCAAAGGAGGCGGTGCCGGAGGGGGTGACGGTGGCGTCGGCAAGCAAGGGGCTCGAGGACGCGAAGGCGGGCGCGGAAGCTGCGCGAACCGCGCTCGAGGACAGCAAGGGTGAGGCGCAGACGCAGTTTGATCGCGGCTCGCTCGGCTTCTTCGAGGCGATGGGGGCCGAGGACGCCGTCGCCGAGCTGCAGACTGACTACCGCTACCCCAACCAGGACCCGTTTAGCGGGCAGACCGGGTACCGCATCGCGGACGATACGCGCATCGGCGCCGCGGACGACGCGACGCATCTGGACAACATGAAGGCAGCGATCGCATGGCTGCCGGAGGCGAACGAGCTGCGGCAAAGCGACGGACAGCCCGCACTGCCGGTCGCGGATGTCCTCATGGCGCAGGCGCAGGTGAACATCAACTGGTCGCAGCAGCTGCCGCGCGGGCACTCGGATAACGGGTGGGACAACCTGTCGTGGAACTACGAGAATCCTTTCGACGGGTGGTTCCACAAGGAGCGCCCGCTGTACCTCGAAGCAGTAGAGAAGGGCGAGGACCCATTCTCTGCGGGCGCGGGCCACTACATGGCACTGGTGAACCCGAAGATGCGCGCGACGGGCTTTGCGGTGAACACGGAGGAGTTCTACCACGACGGCTACCCGTGGACCGTGGCGCACGCGCAGACCTTCGCCTACGACTGGACGCCGGATACGACATATTCGGTTGCGGAGTACACCGAGCGCTTCAACACCTACTACGACGGGCTCGTCCACGCCATCGAGCATGGTGACGCGGCGAAGCGTCAGGCGCTCGACGAGCGCGAGGCCGAGGTCGGCCAGGCGCAGGACACGCTCGAGGCGGCCCACGCGCTGCAGGCAGCACAAGACGTCGTGACCACGCGCGCCCAGGAGCTCGACGAGGCGAGAAAAGCGCAGCCCGCCCGCGAGGCTGCTGCCGCGGAAGCACTTAATGAGGCGAAGCAGGTCGCAACCACGCGCGCGCAGGAAGCCGAGGCAGCCCGCACCGCCACGGCTGAGGCCCGCGCGAACACCGCGGCCGCCGAGTCGGCCTACCAGCCGGTGAAGCAGGAGTGCGCGAAGCTGACCGGCGCGGATAAAGACGGCTCTTCGACCGGCGGCATCATCGCCGGCGTCGTGTTCGGCCTGCTCGCCATCATCGGGATCGTGGTGGCGCTGAACCCGGGGCTGCTCCCGCAGTTCTAACAAGCAGCGCGCAAATAGGTAGACTTCCTGCCTATGTCGAGCGAGGAACACACCGGCCCACAGGCGGAGCAGGAGTGGTGGGAGCAGCCAGGCATGCCCTGGAACGAAAAGCCCACCAAGGCTGACTACTGGTGCCTGGGCTGGTTCGGCTTCGTCGGCCTGTTCGGGCTGGCGATGATCCCGCTGCGCGCCTGGCTGCTCGGCCTGGACCCGCCGATCCTTTTGGCGGTGACGGGCTCGCGGATTGGTGCGGCGTCGACGGGCGCGTTGGCGTCGGTAGGCGAGGCCCAGCACTGGCTCTTCTACCTGCTCATTGGCTCGCTGGTGGCGATTAAGTTCGACTGGATCTACTGGTGGGCCGGCAAGCTGTGGGGCCGCGGCATCCTGGAGGTGCAGGCCCAGAATTCGAAGCGCACCGCGAAGAACATTGCGCGGGTGGAACAGTGGGCGATGAAGCTGGGCTGGCTGGGCATCTTCCTGGCGTATGTGCCGATCCCGCTGCCGATCGCGTTTGTGGTGTTTGTGCTGATGGGCATGACGAATATGCCGCTGTGGAAATTTTTGGTGCTGGACTTCGTGTCCAAGACGATCTGGTCGCTGGGCTACTTCGCGCTGGGCTGGTCGATTGGCGAGCCGGTGGTCTTCGTGCTGGAGCAGTACGCGCGGGTGGCGAATTGGATCGCGATCGGCCTGCTGGTTGTCATCTTCATTGGCATCTTCCGCAGGCAGGGCAAACAAGCCAAGTAAGCCGAATGGCCTAGGATTGGCGGGTATGACTACTTCGGCCAAGTACCCAACGTCCGCTCATACCTCCCGCTCCGCCGCGCTGTGGGAGCGCGCGCAGCTGACCACCCCGGGCGGGGTGAACTCGCCGGTGCGCGGCTTCGGCTCCGTGGGCGGCCAGACGCGCTTCATCGAGAGTGCGCATGGCAGCTCGCTTATCGACGTCGACGGCAACGCCTATGTCGACCTCATCAATTCCTGGGGGCCGATGATCCACGGCAATGCGCACCCGGAGATCCTCGCGGCCGTGGAGGAGGCGATGTCCAAGGGCTTAAGCTTCGGCGCGCCGACCGAGGCGGAGGTAGAGATCGCGGAGATGATCGTGGGCCGTACCTCGGTGGAGGAGGTGCGCATGGTCAACTCGGGTACCGAGGCGACGATGTCGGCGGTGCGCCTGGCGCGCGGCTACACGGGCCGGTCCAAGATCATCAAGTTTGACGGCTGCTACCACGGCCACGTCGACGCGCTGCTCGCCGCAGCTGGCTCGGGTATTGCGACGTACTCGCTGCCGGACTCGCCGGGCGTGACCGGCGCGCAGGCCGCGGACACGATCGTGGTGCCGTACAACGACATTGAGGCGGTCAAGGCCGCGTTCGCGGAGAACGAGGGCGAGATCGCCGCGGTGATCGCCGAGGCGGCAGCCGGCAACATGGGCACGGTCGCCCCGCAGGACAGCTTCAACGCGAAGCTCAAGGAGGTGGCGCACGCCAACGGCGCGCTGCTCATCCTGGACGAGGTGATGACGGGCTTCCGCACCTCGTATGCCGGCTGGTACGGCGTGGACAACGTCGCCGGTGACCTGACCACCTTTGGCAAGGTCATCTCCGGTGGTCTGCCGGCAGCTGCTTTCGGTGGCCGCAAGGAGATCATGGAGCGCCTCGCCCCGAACGGCCCCGTCTACCAGGCCGGCACCCTGTCCGGCAACCCGGTGGCGATGGCCGCGGGCATGGCCTCGCTGCGCCTGGCCTCGGAGGACATTTACCCGGTGCTGCAGCGCAACGCGGACACGCTGGCGAACATGGTCTCGGCAGCGCTGGAGCGCGAGGGCGTGGCGCACCACGTGCAGCGCGCGTCGACAATGCTGTCCTTCCGCTTCGCCGAAGGGGAGGGCCGCAACTTCGCGGACATGAAGGCGGCGGATACCTTCCGCTACGCCCCGTTCTTCCACGCCCTGCTGGACAACGGCGTGTTTGCCCCGCCGAGCCCGTTCGAGACCTGGTTCGTCTCCACCGCGCTGACCGACGAGGACTTCGGCCGCATCGAGGAAGCCCTCGTGCCTGCGGCGAAGGCCGCCGCGCAGGCGGTGGCGCCGAGTGAGTAAAACCACTGTCCACCTCGTGCGCCACGGCGAGGTCTACAACCCGAAGAAGATGCTCTACGGGCGCATGCCCGGCTACCACTTGAGCTCGCGGGGCCGCTCGATGGCGGCTGTGACCGCGCAGTTCTTCGCCGGGCGCGACGTGACCTACCTGGCGGCGAGCCCCTTGGAGCGCGCCCAGGAGACGGCCGCGCCGATCGCTGAGGTCACCGGGCTCGAGATCCAGACCCGCGAGGACATTATCGAGGCGGGCAACACCTTCGAGGGCCTGCGCACGAAGGGCTGGCGCAGCCAGCTTCTGCACCCGGTGCGCTGGCGGCACATGCTTAACCCCTTCGAGCCGAGCTGGGGCGAGGCCTACGTGGACATCTGCGAGCGCATGTGCGCCGCGGTAGAAGATGCCCGAGACAAAGCGGAAGGCCACGAGGCGGTCATGGTGAGCCACCAGCTGCCCATCGTGATGGTGCAGCGCTACGTGCAGGGCAAACGTCTTGCGCACGCGAGCCGCGAGTGCGATCTGGCCAGCGTGACGTCACTTGTGTTTGACGGCGACGTTGTTGTTGACTGGTCGTATACCACCCCCGCCGAGAAGATTTGAGAGGTACTCACGTCATGCGCAGAAGCTTCGGCCTGCTCGCGGCCCCAATGGCGGCACTGCTGCTGCTCACCGGCTGCTTGTCCGATGGCGGGTCGGAGACCTTTGCGTTCCACTCGCCGGGCGGGCAGACCGAGATCTTCTACGAAGAGGCTGAGCGCAAGCCGGTGGAGGACTTCCACGGTGAGTCGCTGAGGGAGCCGGGCGAGGAGATCCACTTAAGTGACTACGAAGGCGAGATCGTCATCCTGAACGCGTGGGGCCAGTGGTGCGCGCCGTGCCGCGCCGAGGTGGACGATCTGCAGGAGACGCAGGAGGAGCTTGAGCGTCGCGGCACCGGCACGGTGCTGGGGATCAACGTGCGCGACTACCAGCCGGAAATCTCCCGCGACTTCCTCACGGATAACCACACGACGTACCCCTCCATCTACGACCCGCCGTTTAAGACCGCCTCCTTCCTCGGCGGCGTGCCCAGCTCGGTGATCCCCACCACGATCGTGCTGGACGCGCAGCACCGCCCGGCCGCGGTGTTCTTGCGCGAGGTGACCTCCCAGGATCTGCTGGATGTGGTGGACAGGCTCGAGCAGGAGGACGGCGCTTAAGGTGGGCGAGACGTTTGCGGACCTCGTAGCGAGCGGCCCGCTGCTGCTGGGCATGTGTGCCGCAGCAGCAGCCGGGCTGGTCTCTTTCGCCTCGCCGTGTGTGATCCCGCTGGTGCCCGGCTACATGTCGTATTTGACCAGCGTGGTCGGCGGCGAGATGCGCATGGATGAGCACGGCCCGCAGGTGCAAACCCGCAAGTGGGCTGTGGCGGGCGCGGCAGGGCTCTTCGTCGCCGGTTTTACCGTGGTGTTTCTCTTAGCCACGGTGTCGGTGTTCGGCGCGATCAGCCTGATCGCGCTCAACGCCGAGCTCCTCATGCGCATCGGTGGTGTGGTCACCATCCTCATGGGCATCGTCTTCTTAGGCGCCATCCCGGCCCTGCAGCGCGATACGCGCATGCAGCCAAAGCGCGTAGCCAGCTGGCTTGGCGCGCCGCTGCTCGGCGGCGTGTTCGCCCTGGGCTGGACACCGTGTCTGGGCCCGACACTCGCGGCGATCGTCTCGGTGTCCGTGGGTACAGAGGGCATGACCGCGGCGCGCGGTGTGTTGCTGGTGGTGGCGTACTGTCTGGGGCTGGGCTTGCCGTTCGTCCTGGTGGCGCTGGGTTCGGCGAAGGCGGTGCGCAGCATCGATTTTCTGCGCCGCCACTCGCGCACAATTCAAATCATCGGCGGCGTCCTCATGATTCTCGTGGGCGTCATGCTGGTGTCGGGCCTGTGGGACCTGTTTGTTGGCTGGTCGAGGCAGTGGATCGTTGGATATGGAGCGACGGTGATTTAGGTGAAGCAAGTGTGGACGTGGCTGCGCAAGGCGTGGCACTGGCTGACCAGTATGCGCACGGCACTCGTGCTGCTTTTCCTGCTCTCGCTCGCCTCGATCCCGGGCGCGCTGTTGCCGCAGCGCAACGTGAGCGAGTCGCTGGTCAACGACTATCTCGACGCCAATCCGACGATGGGGCCGATCTACGATCGCCTGCAGCTTTTCGACGTCTTCAGCTCCACCTGGTTTATCGCCATCGTCACCCTGCTCATGGTGTCGCTGATCGGCTGCATCATCCCGCGCTCGATCGACCACTGGCGCGCCTACCGCGCCCAGCCCACCCGCGCCCCGCGCTACCTCTCCCGCATGCCGCTGCACGCACAAGGCGAGGTCGTCGGCAGCCGCGAGGAGATCGAGGCGAAGGTCCGCGGCCTGCTGAAGCGCTGGCACGTGGCCGCCTACTCGCCGGAGGAGGACCGCGCGGGCACCTATTCCATCTCGGCGGAGCGCGGGTATACGCGCGAGCTGATGAATCTGCTGTTCCACATCGGGATTGTGGGCATGATCGTCGCTTTCGCCGCGGGCCGCATGGTCTACTACGAGGGCCAGGTCATTGTGGTGACGAACTCGGAGTCGGAGTACGCGGTGCCGGTGGAGCAGTCCACCGAGTTCTGCAATACTTCGCCCGCCAACTTCGATGTCTTCCGCGCCGGCCCGCTTTTCGACGGCACCGGGCTCACCCCCTTCTGCATCGATGCCAAAAACTTCCGCGCCGAGTACCTGAATAACGGGCAGGCGAACGGCTTCTGGTCCGACATCACCTACACGGACGATCTGAGCGCGCCGAAGGAGTCCTGGCAGGAGACCACCCTGGCGGTGAACCACCCGCTGCGCATCCACGGTGACCGCGTCTACCTGCAGGGCCACGGGTTCGCCCCGCAGGTGACGGTGACGTGGCCAAATGGGGAGTCGCGCACGCAGATGATGCAGTTCCGCCCGAACGATTTGCAGACCTTCCTGTCCTCCGGTGTGATGCGCTTCGACCCGCCGGCAGGTATGTACCCGGACCTTCAGGAGCGCCGCCAGCACCAGATCGCCCTGGAGGGCAACTTCGCCCCGACGGCGCAGTGGAGTGGCACAGACGCTGACACGCTGGGCTCCGCCTTCCCAGCCATGGATAACCCGGCGATCTCGATGGACATCTACCGCGGCGACTCGGGGCTGGACTCGGGCCGCCCGCAGAACATCTTCGTGCTGGACCAGATGCTCATCGCGGACGGGCGCCTGCAGAAGGTGGAGCGGGTCAACCTTGCCCCGGGCGAGGAGATCACCATTGACGGCGGGGTGAAGGTGCGCTTCGACGGCGCAGCCGAGTATGCCAACTACCAGATCTCGCGGGACCCGACGCAGATGTGGGCGCTTTTGGCCTCCACGATCATGCTGGTCGCCCTGGCCGGCTCGCTGACTATTAAGCGCCGCCGCATCTGGGTGCGCCTCACGCCGGCCGCGGGAGGCGTCACCGCCGTGGAGATCGCCGGCCTTGCGCGCACCGACCGCGCCGGATGGGGCCCGGAGTTCCGGGAGCTTGCCGCCGAGATCCTTGGACAAGCGGAGGAAGATGACCCCGAAGAGGTGGATGACCTCGGATAACCTTGGAAAACAAGGTGTCGATAAGGTAAGTTGACAACCATGCTTGTCAACACCACCATGGCGGAGCTGTCCGATCTCACGTTTCGCACTGCATTCATCATTTACATCGTCGCGCTTTTGATGTCGTGCGTGTACTACGGCCGCGTCCTCGCGGTCGTAGACGCGCGCCGTGAGCGCAGCGAGAAGCGCACGGAAGAGAGGATCGCGGTCGGCGCGGGCGGTCCCGCGGTCGTCGAGAAGCAACTGCCCTCTGAGCAGGACCTGGATGAGGCGTACGAGGCGCGGGTGGCTAATGCCCGCAAGTGGTCGGGCATGACGCAGGCCCTGGTGTGGTTCGGTGTGGCCCTGCATCTGGTGGCTTTTGTCACTCGCGGTATCGCGGCCCAGCGTTTCCCGCTGGGCAACCTGTACGAGTACATCCTGTTTATGACCGCGGTGATTATGGTGGCTGCCGCGATCGTGATTGGGCGCAAGGGCTGGCACACGATTTGGCCGTGGCTGCTGTTCCCGATGGTGGTGGCGATGTTCCTCAACTCGACGGTCTTCCACATGAAGGCCGCCCCGGTGGTGCCGGCGCTGCAGTCCTACTGGCTGCCGGTGCACGTCTCCACGGTGTCGATCGGTGCCTCGGTCGGTATCGTCTCCGGTGTGTTCGCGCTGCTGTACCTGCTGCGCATGTGGCAGCCGAAGGGTGAGGAGCACGGCTTCATTGGCAAGATTGTGCACCCGTTGCCGTCGGCAAAGACGCTGGACCAGATCACCTACAAGACGGCGATCATTACGCTGCCGCTGTTTGGCATCGGCATCGTCTTCGGCGCGATCTGGGCAGAGGTGGCTTGGGGCCGTCCGTGGAACTGGGACGCGAAGGAAACCGTGTCCATGATCACCTGGATTCTGTACGCTGCCTACCTGCACGCGCGCGCAACCGCGGGTTGGAAGAATTCGAAGGCTGCGTGGATTAACGTGTTTGCCCTGGCCATGACGATCTTCAACATGACGTACGTGAACACTGTGATCGCCGGCCTGCACTCCTACGCCGGGCTGAACTAGGGGGCGCGTTACATGAAGGTCCTCATTACCGGTGGCGCCGGTTTTATCGGCTCCACCATCGCTTCCTGCTGCGAAGACAACGGGATGACCCCGGTGATCCTGGATGACTACTCCACCGGCCTGCGCGTCTTTGCCGAACGCTTCGCCCACTACGAGGGCGACATCGCGGACGTGGCGCTGCTTAACCGCATCATGGACGAGCACCCGGACATCGAGGCCGTGGTCCACTGCGCCGCGAAGATTATCGTGCCGGAGTCCGTTGCCAAGCCGCTCTACTACTACGAGAACAACGTGGGCAAGGCGACGACCTGCGTGCGCGCGCTCGCCGAGCGCGGCGTGAAGCGCGTCCTGCTCAGCTCAACCGCGGCGATGTACGCGCCCGACGAGCACCTGCTTGTCGACGAGCAGAGCGCCTGCGACCCCTCGAGCCCGTATGCGGCGTCGAAGTGGATGCTGGAGCGCGTGCTTGCCGACGCTGCCGCGGCCGGCCTCATCCAAGCCACCTCCCTGCGCTACTTCAACCCGATCGGCGCGGACCCCAAGCTGCGCACCGGCCTGCAGAACCCGGCACCCTCGCACGCGCTGGGCAAGATGATTTCCGCCTACCAGGCGGGCGAGCCCTTTACCGTCACCGGCGTTGAGTGGCCCACCCGCGACGGCTCGGGACTGCGCGACTACGTGCATGTGTGGGACCTGGCGCGCGCGCACGTCGCTGCACTCAAGGCAGAGCTTGCCGACTACGAGGTGATCAACCTGGGCACCGGCCAGGGCACGACCGTGTTCGAGCTGGCCGATGCAGTCGGCGAGGCGACGGGAACCCCGCTCGAGGTGCGCACCGCCGCGCCGCGCGACGGGGATGTGGCAGGTTGCGCCACCCGCACCGACAAGGCCGCCCGCCTGCTTGGCTGGCGCGCGGAGCGCAGTGTGGCCGACGGGGTCCGCGATTCACTCGAGTGGGCGAAGCGCCTGCCCGAGGTGCTTGAGCGGGGCTAGTTCTCGCCGTTTTCTTCGCGCCGACGGCGGCGCTCTTCCTCTTCCCGGCGCTTGCGCTCCGCTTCTTCGCGGGCGCGACGCTCTTTGAAGCGGTTCTTCTCGATGTTCCAGAGGAAGTCTTCATCATCGTCGGGCCCCTTAATCTGCGGGCGTTGCTGGGCCTGCTCGATGCGTTGCTGCGAGCCGGGCCCGAACGCGCGCCACATCAGGTAGATGGCAACGACGATGAGCACGAGGAGTAGTAGCCTTCCCATAACTTCCAACATACTTGGTTGCCGTCTAGGGTTAGGTATATGCAACAACAAGCCCCCGAGCTCGACCCCGCCGCCCGTTCCCGCGCTAACAAAGCTGCCGCGGTGTATGGACTGTGCCGACTCGGGCTGTTCATCGCGCTGACCGTGGTGATCCAGGGGGCCGCGCTGCTCATCGGCGCTCCAGTGCCGCTGATTATGTCCGCGCTGTTGGCCCTGATCGTGGCGTTCCCGCTGTCCATGCTGGTGTTCAAGCGCCAGCGCATCGAAGCCACAGAGGCGGTCGCCCAGTGGCGCGAGCAGCGCAAGGCACGTAAGGACTGGATCGCCAGCGAGCTCGCTGAGCGCTAGTCTTAGCAGACTAGCGTTACCCGAAAAGTGCGGCGATGACCAGCATCGCCGGCAGCGAGAGGAACGTGGTGAGGAAGACGGTGTCGCGCGCGACCGTCTCGCCGACGCGGTAGGTGGCCGTGTAGTTGTACACGTTCTGTGCCGTGGGCAGCGCGGAGAGGATGAGCGCCGCGTAGAGCTGCGTGCCGTTCAGTCCCATGGCCGTGCCAACGAGCAGGGCGAGGGCGGGCATGGCGACGAGTTTGAGGGTGGTGGCGGTGAGCGTCGGCAAGCGCTCTTGCGAAAGCACACCATCTCCCTTGAGCGAGGCGCCGAAGCTCATCAGGATCATCGGGATCGAAGCCCCGCCGAGGATCTCCAGCGGCGCCATCACCGGCTCAGGCACCTGCCAGCCGGAGGCCGAGACGGCGAAGCCCGCGAAGGCCGCGAGCACGACTGGGGCGGTGAGGCCGGCGATAAAGGAGCTGCCGATCGAGCGTAGGCCGCCGCCCTCAGCGTTGAGCCCCGCGATGATGATGGGGGAGAGCACCGCCATCTGCAGGACGAGCGCGGGGATGACGTAGGTGGCGTCGCCAATCACGTAGGTGGCAATCGGCAGGCCGATGTTGACCGAGTTGTAGTAGCTTGACGACGCCGCCCCCGCCATCGTCTCGGCAACACTGCGGCGGAAGAACAGCGCGCTGAGCCCCCAGTAGATCGCCATCGTCGCCACCGAGGCGATGGCGATGACTCCCACCACGGGCGAGGCGAACGCCGAGGTGTCCGAGGTTGCCACGCTGGAGAAGATGAGCGCCGGGGTGGCCGCCCAGAACGCGATGCGGTTGAGTTGCAGGCGCGCCTCGCCCTTGCCAATCACGCCCTTCTGTGCGAGCAGGAAGCCCACACCGATCACGGCGAAGATGATGGCGAAGCCCGTCAACACGTCCAGCACGAGAAAAACAACCTTTCGCGAGACTTTCAGGATTACGTGAACATTGTTCCCTACGCTAGTGGGCAATGCGTCAAGGAGGTGCAAGCATGAATCAGCGCACGCGGCTGCTGGCCGTGAGTATTGCGGCCGGCCTCGGTCTGGCGGGGGGCGGCAACTACGTCAACGTCGAGGTCATCGGTGCATCTGGGTTCTCCCATAACGAGCAAGGCGAGATCATCGCTCACGTGCAGACCTGCGGGGAGTCCATCAGCCAGCTCGACATCGCGGCGGATCGGCTGGGGCTGGTTGACGACGAGCCAAACGAGGTCCTCGCACGCTACTTCGCCCCCGAAGCACAGTCCGGGCACATCCAGGTGAACTTGCGCGATCCCGCGCCGTGGGCGGAGCAATTGCCTCTCGACGCTGCGTATTCCGACGACCGCGCCCTCCTCCTTACCCCCGCGCCCGACGACGATGGGGGCAACGGCGTCTTCCGCCCGGAGAAGACAATTGCGTCTGCGAGCGCGACGAAACGCGAAATCCTGGAGCAGCCAGCTGGTACCGTGCTGAGCGTAAGTGCCTATGACGGGAGTGTGCAGACGTGGACGGAAGCAGAGTTCGACGCGGCGTGCTAGCCGAGTCGGCTGTGTTTGGCATCTTCGCCGTGGTCTCAGCTGCCATGCTGCTGGCGTCATCGTTGCTTGGCCCTGCTGGGTGGGCCGTGGTGTTGCTGCTCGGCCACCCGCTTTTGTCGCTGGCGCTTGCCGCCTGGGACACGGTGCGCTCTGAGAAAGTCAATTGGCTGTGGTGTGTCGTGCCGCCGGTGGTGCAGGCGCTCGAAATCCTCGTATTCATGAACCCAACTGCGTTGCCCTTCGTGGTGCTGGTGGCGCTCGGCGGCGCGCTCGGGCTTGGGCTGGGCTACGCGATCCTGCGAGCTCGCCGGGTTTAGAGTCCGCGGCCGCGGACTGTTTTTGGGTGCGGTGCCGTCTGCGAGTCTGCGGCCGCAGACTTTTTGAGGTTCCTCATCTGCCTTTTCAAACTCGCGTGGTGCGCTTAATCGAGAAATGTCACATTTTAATCACAACGTGCGCTACCTGTTGCACTCGAACATGCGTATGTATATAACGGAAGGCAAAACCACCCACCCAAACCGCCGCGCCGCAGAATTGAGAGACCGTCATGGACCTTGTCATCCCGGAAGAAGAAAAACTCGCTGCTCAACTAGCAAAGAATATCCACGTCAACCACGATGATTCCACTGTTGCTCGCGCTCGAATGCTTGATGCCGTCGGGCAGTTCGATGAGGAGGAGTGTGCGCCGCGCCTAGGTTCGAAAACTACCGCCGCTTGGTTAATACGTGATCTACGTATCCCCCGTAGTACTGCATTCGAGTATGTATTCGTTGCCAGAGGGATACGGCAATATCGCATGCTTTATGAGTCATTCGAAAAAGCGCGGATTAGTTACACCACCGTCAGGTGGCTGTTGAACTACATGAATGAGGAGAACGAGGGCGAACTCGTCGCAGCCGCCGAGGCAATGTGTTTCTCCGAGCTTCAGCAGAAGCTTGCCGGTGTGGAGCCGAACGACGATAAAGACCCCACCGAGCCCTACTTCCGGCTCAACAAGCGCAAAGACGGGATGGTCCACCTCGATGTCCTCCTGCCAGCCGTCACCGGTGAGGAACTGCTCGCCGCGCTCAAACTCGCGCAGCTGGCCAACCACGGTCTTGAGGGCACGACACCCGAAGAATTGGACGACCCCGAAGCGCTCGACGCGCTCTTGAAGCAAGCGGAAGCCACCGAAGAAGCCTGCCCGGCGAAGAAAACCGCCCCGCCAGGTGCCAACCGCAAGAGCATCTGGGACGACATCACATCGACCGCCGAAGCGCTTGACGGGGAGCACAACGCCTCGCGCTTCGGCCCGCCTGAGCCCCGCAACTTTTACTCTGCCTTTATCGCCATGATCAACATGGTGCGCACCAATCCTTCAAGCCCGCTTCGCACCCCTGGCGCGCACGTGAACATCATGGTCACCGAGGATGGCCGGGCCTGGATGCCCAACAACCTGCAGGCCAAATCCTCCGCGGTGGAAAGCTACATCGCTAACGCCATGGTCCGCTTCCACGTGCTGGATAGCCAGGGGCTGACGCTCAACGTGAGCCGCCAACAGCGCTTCGCCACTGACGGCCAGGTCGCCGCACTACTTGCCAGCTGGGGCCACCAATGCGCCATGCCTGGATGTACGCATACCCGTTTTCTCCAGATGCACCACATCAAAGACTGGTCCCGCAACGGGGAGACCAACATGGACAACCTGCTTCCCCTGTGCTCGTCCTGCCACTCGCTAGTGAGCAACAACTCGGTGCACATCCGGCAGCGAGGTGGCGACATCCACTACCGCTTCGCTGACGGCACCCGCTTCACCGCTTACAACCGCGCGCACCCCACAGCCCCGCCGAAACCCAGCCCCCGCACGTGCGACGCCACCTGTACGGCCTGTACGGACGAAAAACAGCCCCAACAGTCTGCGGCCGCAGACTGTCAGGGCCAGGAAAACCGACAGCGCCAAGAGCGGCGCACACCTAGTGCGTCGTGTACGGCACCACCATGCCGGAACCCCAAAGCTGTAACCCCGTCACCGTGAGTGCAACGGCGGTGAGGATGGACCACAGCAGCATGGCACGACCGTTCATCCCTAGCACCGGGATGAGGTCCTTGCCCTGGGCGTGCTGGCGTTGCACGGTCAAGATGGAGGACACGGCAAAGGGCAGCGCGGCGAAGCCGAGCAGCGCAAGCGAGTTGCCCAGCAGCAGCGTCACCGCAAACGGCGTCAAGGTCAGCACGGTAAACAGGCGGCGCGCACGCACCTCGCCGATGCGCACCGCCAAGGTGTTTTTGCCTGCAAGCGCGTCCGAATCCAGATCGCGGATGTTGTTGGCCAAGTTCACCGACGCCGAAATCGCGCCGACCGCGATGGCCACCAGCCACCCGTCCACGGTCAACCAGCCCGCCTGGGTAAATTGCGTGCCCAGCACTGCGACGAGCCCGAAGAATACAAACACGGCCAGCTCCCCGAACCCGTAGTAGCCGTAAGGCTTCTTCCCGCCGGTGTAGAACCAGGCCGCAGCGATGCACGCAGCGCCGATCAGCACAAGCCACCACGCGCTCATCACTGCGAGAATCACACCCAACACCGCAGCAACAAAGAAGGAGGCAAACGCCGCAAGCTTCACATCCTGCGGGCGCGCCAGCCCGGAGGCGGTGATGCGGGTGGGGCCGGTGCGATCATCATCGGTGCCGCGCACCCCGTCGGAGTAGTCGTTGGCAAAGTTCACGCCAATGATCAGAGCCCACGCAACACCGAGCGCCAGCAGCGCCTTGCCCAGGTGCATGCCGCCGTTGTACGCCGCTAGGCCCGTACCGGCGATGACGGGCGCGAAAGCGTTCGGCCACGTGTGAGGTCGCGCCGCTTGCCACCAGTCGTGAAAAGTCGCAGTCCCGTCAGCACCGCCATCAGTCTGCGCAGAGTCGTTTCCATTGCCCGTCGTGTCAGTCATGCCTCCTATCATGCCCCGATTTGCTCGTGTCGGCTAAAGTTTTGGCTCATGTGGATCGACTATGCGCTTCGGCAAGCACTGGGCGGGGTAGGTGCGCTACTGCGCGCGCCTCAGCTGCGAGTGGTTGCGCGCAAGTCCCCCGCGCGATTCCCGCAAGAGGGCAGCACAGTCATCTCGCTGACTTCCCACGGGCCGCGCCTGAAGTCGGCGGTGGTGGCGATTTCCTCCCTGCTCGTGGGCACCAAGCGCCTGCCGGTCTACCTGTGGCTGGATAAAGAGGACTACGAGGGCGAGTGGCCGAAAGGCCTGCACGCGCTCGTGGAGCACGGCCTTAAGGTGCGCTGCTCGGACGGGCATTACGGCCCGCACACGAAGTACTACGGCACTTTCCAAGAGTTCGCCGGGACGGGCACTCGTGTCATCACT
>OJLW01000088.1_pt1 | contig 49934 bp, 30 predicted proteins | sample 1597021 | NCBI WGS metagenome assembly OJLW01 (sample SAMEA3904676, study PRJEB24821) | metagenome | biome: Builtin; feature: hospital; material: surface | place: USA | collected 2013-06-03
CTTCAATGGCGCTGAGCATATCTTTTCTAAGAACGCAGAGGTGCTTCGATCTGTCTTTGAGAAACAGCGCAAAGGTCTTGCGACGGCGGTGGCCGTGGCAGAAGAGCAAAATTCTCCTGAGGCCCGAGCACGTCGCAACTCTTCGGCTCTTCCTACGATCCGCCGCTCTGCCACGGGTGGCCGACCCAAGCGCGAGATCCATCCGCCGCCGTCGCGTGATTTGCCATGGACAGAAGAGTATATGAATCCTGCATCGAAGCGCGCGGTCGCGGCCCGCTTGGGAAGGAGTATGGAAAATATTTCGCAGCGTGAACAGTCGTACTGGGCCAAGGTCATTAGTGACGAACTCAAGTTTTGCTATCGCGTCATCGACGACTTGCTCAAACCGGCACACCAGGACGTCGCTTGGGTGTTTTATGACCTGCCAGCCAAGGATTTTGATTGGGCGCCGGCGTACTATTCGATCATTAAAAAGCCCATCGCCCTGATTCCGATACAGCGCAAGCTCAAGAGTGGTGGCCACCCTGACTTGGCGGCCTTTGATGCAGATATGCAACTCATGTTCCGCAATTGCTTTACCTTCAACCCCCCCGACTCGGACGTATACATTATGGGCGCAACCCTGAAGGATGTATACGAAGCCAAGATGCAAAAGAAGCCTGTCCCACCTCCCTTCCCTGCTGATGACGATGATGAGGATGAAGACGATGATGAGGACGACGACGACGACGATGAGGATGACGACGATGCGAATGCAGTGCTTGTGCAGCAACTGCAAAAACAGATCGGTGAGCTGGAAAGCACGCTTGAAACGCTGGAGAGCGGCAAGAACAAAAACCCTCTTTTGATTACGAGCACGCGCGTTGCGCTCAACTCGGTCCAGGCTGCGTTGGCTGGTGCCATGAGCGTGACGGGCATGTCGAAGCGCAAGAACAAGAAGCGCAGCGCCTCGTCTCTCGACAAGAAGAGCAAGGCGGGTGATAAGAAGCGCAAGAGTCCTGCAGCCAAGAAGCCACGCACGAGTGGCTCCTCGCCGACGTCCCGGAAACGTGGCGCAGGCGCCGGATCCGATGAGGACGATGTGCGCACTGTGACGTTTGACCAGAAGGAGGAGCTGGCTGCCAAAATCACAGAGCTGTCTGACGAGCGCCTGGAGGGTGCGATTCGCATCATCAATGAGGACAAGCCACCGGATGCGCAGGGCGCAGAAGATGAAGAAATTGAGCTTGATATTGATGAGCTTTCGCCCCAGACGCTGTACAAGCTGTACAAGTATGTCGTTCGCCCTAAGAAGAAGAGCGCCTCTTCCGCTGAGATCGGTCCTAATGGCAAACCTGTGCCTGCCAGTGCGCCTATCGATGGACGTAAGCGTGGCACGGGTGGCTTGAAGAAGAAGAACTTGGACGAGGACGAAGAAGCTGCGCGCATTGCGCGCCTACAGCAGCAGTTGCAGCAGTTCAACGATGTGTCGTCCGGCGCCGCCTCGGCGCCCGCTGCTGCATCAGGCTCATCGGACGCCCATACTGCTGGAGCTGACACGGCCACCAAGCACGATGATCTTGTGGCATCGGAATCATCGTCGAACGAGGACGAGAGTGAGAGCGAGAGTGAAAGCGATATGGACTAGGTTCCCGTAGCTATATGGACATTAATCGCACGTGGAACGAACAGACAGGGGGGTATTCCGCGTCTGCCTGGACTGAGCATGGTATACCGAGACGCTCAAGGGCGCCGAGCAGGAGTCCTGACGCGAAGGACAGTTGCATCGAGACGTAGACATGGGCTGCATCGGGCTGTCCGAGGGCCATGAGTGCACGAAAGGCTTGGTCTTGAAGCACAAACACGCCGCGGTGGTTCGTGCGCAAATTATCGATTTGCTTGTTCCACACCACACTCCAAAGTTCCTTGCACACAAATTTGACGCGGTCCAAAGTGTCAGGCAAGCGCGGCTTGTCACGCAAGAGTATCTCGGTCAAATTGGCACCCACATGCCGGCCCAGCGACTCCATGCGTCCAGCGGCCATATCCGCCTCATCTGATGCCGACAGTCGGGGTGGGATATGTGAGCCAGGATCCTGCACCTCCAAGAGCGCCACGACATCATTGGCCTGCCGTGCCTTGCGTGCGGCGCTGGTCTGCAGTGTGAGCGCCGCCTCCATCATAAACAGGTCCATGCAATTCCGGTCAATCATATGTGACCGAATATCCGACAGAGCACATGCCGTAGCATTCGCGCGCCATGTACCCACGTCGTCCCGCTCGTCACGCGAGCTGACACGCGGCGGATCAAACTCCATGCTCGTCGTCGTCGTCGTCCACCACCACCAGCATCTCCACACCCCCTCGAGGTCTCGCCGTCCCCCACGTGACACTTCACACGGCCAAAGTCGCCAGACCACCGACGCCTTGTGGCGCTGCTCCACTTCTTCCTGTGGTTTGGGACGTCATGAGCGAGGCAAGCGCGGTAGTTGAGCTTCTACCGCGCATTGCTACGATGCCGACGCGTGGGAATGCGGATACATACCGCATGACCCCGGAACGTGCTCGCGAGGTACGTGAGCGCCTGTGCCACGAGCTACTGTCGGTCGTGCCGGTATCGTACTTGTTCCCAGCGTCCGTCGTGCCGAGTGTGCCTGAGGCGTACGCGCTGCTAGACAAGTATGACTGGCATATTAGCCAGGCGCAGCAACGTGCAGACGCCCTAGCAAACATGCAGGACAGTGCCTCGGAGCCTCTGCAGCCGGAATACTCAAAGAACCGCCGTGGTATGGCCTGCGGTCACGTATTCCGCAAGGGTGAGCCCATCTTCCGGTGCCATGACTGCTCGTATGATGACACATGTGTACAGTGTGCTATGTGCTATCGGCATTCCATCCACGCGCTCGAGAATCACGACGTGGTGTTTTCGGTGGCCGACGACGGCGACGCTTGCTGTGATTGTGGTGACGATGAGGCATGGAATAGCGACTTGGGATGCGAATTTCACAGTCTGCATCCATGGAATGAAAGGGATCAGGAAGCTTCTACAGCGTCGAACCATGCCTCATCGGAGCAGACGCTCGACGACATCATGGCCGCCGTGCCCGACAGTGTTCGCCACGCACTCAGCGAGTTTTGTGCGATGCTCATGGCATTCCTACTCGAGACACTGCTCCACGCACCTAAGCAAACCCAGATTGTGATAGGGCCGGATGTTGTGGACAGTATTAAGCGGCAGCCCACGTACGAATCCGCCTTCCCAGCCAAAGGCAAGGCGCGGCTGGACGGTGATGACGGGCAGGAGCCACCACCTTTGTTTGTCGCCTTGCTCTGGAATGACGAGAAACACAGTTTCAATGAGGTGTCTGACAAAATTCTCGAGGTCTGCTCGTCCCTGACGCCCAAAGATGCGCGGCACTTTGCTGAAATGGTCGATCGGCAGGGCCGACAAGTCGTGTCTATGTCGGAGGACGTGCGTCGACTCGTTATCATGGCACGGCGTATCGGTGTGATCTACCTGCTCGTTACAGTACAGCATGCATTTGACTATTTCGTCGAAGAAGTGGCTGGATGTGTATTGTCGTTCATCGCTGAATTGGCAAGCGCGTCCTTGTACAACACATCGGGCCCGTCGCCCAACGGCCGCGCGATCAAGGCACTCATCACATCCACATTCATGCGCCCATGGCATGTGGCCGAGTGGACCGAGGCTCCCACAACGATGCGCCGCGATCTTTTTGACCCGTCGCATCTTTGCATGCTTGATACGCTGCTGCTTCTCGATACCAAAATGTGGAAAGGCGCTCGACTTCAAATGCGCCACCTTATTCTCGACTTGCTGGCGTGTCGTGAGGCGAAGCGCCAAATCGCCCTGCAGTTTTCCGTCGTGTATCCGCGCCTGATCGAGACGTTCATCTTGCACGACCGTGAGCCGGAGCACTCCGTGTACCACATGGCTGTGCAGCTCTTTAGTGTACCGAGTATTGCCTCTCAGCTCGTGATAGAGCGCCGCATGCTTGTCGTGCAGCTGTACATTCTCCAAGCGCTCTTCGCGAACGACCATGACTCGCGCATCACGTCGCTCGTACTGCCATCGCCGCCTCCATCGCACGGCCAGGCCAATCCAGATACCGCCTTGCTGCGCCAGCAGAAGTGCTATCATGTCTTCTACGATATCCGATACCTCCTGAGTCCCCAGGCTGTGCAGCTCGACATTGTGAAGCATGCCGAGACGTACATGGGCATGTGGCTCGAATTTTTTGCCATGTTCCATGGCATCGCTCCCGAAAAACGAGCGGTGCATGCACATGTCGAGTTTGAGAGCGAGATGTGGATTCAAGTGTTCCATATCAATTCGCACCTTGGCCGTATCGCCAAGCTGTTGGGCGAGGCGCTTGCATCGGCCTCGGAGGCACGTCTGTGTGAGATCTTGGCCTTTATCGGCACTACGATGCTCCGGCACATGGCGCGTCTGAGTGCGCTGAATCCCCAGGTGCACCCAGCCAATGACATGCATATCGTGACGTTTGGTGAGTGTCAGGAGCTTGTCCACGCATACGACGTGGCATCGCAGCCTGTTAGTTTCCACCACCCCATGCACTGGCTCCTTGCCGAGGCCATGAAACACATGCACGTGCTGACGGAGGCACATCCATTGCGCGATGCGCTCAGTGAAGACGACATGCTCAGACTCGTGGAGCACCCCGTGCGCGTGGCCGTCAAGCTGGCTCAAATTCGCTGCAATGTTTGGGTCCGTAACGGATTTGCCATTCGGTCGCAAGCATACCACTACCGCGACTCGATGTGGATGCGTGACATTATGTACGACCAGGATCTGTTCCTCCAGCAGTGTGGCATGGCCCTCATTTCGCCCGAGCGCTTCCTCCTCACGCTCATGGATCGCTTCCAATTGCTCCGCTTTTTGTCCGAGGAGACCGAGGATCACTCCGTGTATGATCCGCACCAGCTGGTCTTTATGGCCGAAGAACTGTTCCTTCTCTTGACCGTGCTCTTGAACGAGATCAGCGTCCCAGCGCGCTGGCCCATCGAGGCACAGGTTCGTCATGAGCTCATCCACTACCTGGCTCTTGGCCCGTGCACGTATTCGGACCTGACCAAGCAAATTCCCGAACGTTTGACGGACCACGGCTGCTTTGATCGCGAGCTGGCTCATGTGGCGCTCTTTCGCAAGCCTGATGGAAGTGCAGATCACGGACTGTATGAGCTTCGCTCTGCCTTCCTCGCCGACGTGCAGCCGTTCTTCCACCATTACTCCCGCAATCAGCGCGAGCAAGCTGAAGAGATGCTGGCTGAAAAGAGGAAGCAGGGCTGCACGCTGCCACTATACCCGTCAAGTCAATTGCATGTGTTGGCTAACACGCCTTTCCGCACATTGGCCGATGTGTTTACGTGCGGCGTGCTGGTGGACATGCTGTTCCATGCTCTGCACTATGCCTCGTCCAAGCCTGAGCCACCGGACACGCTTATGAATGTCGTTCTACACCTCGTGGCGCAGGGTCTGGAAGAGAGGGGCGAAGCATTCGTCGATGCGCTCCGATCTCCGGGACGTCACGTCGATGACCACAATGACGCGTCGCTGCTCTCACTGCTGCTCGGCATCTCCGAAAGGGCACAGACCGCCGCGTACAAACCAAAAATCACGTATATTCTCGAAAAAGCAGCGGTTTGGGCGCCTGAAGCTGCTGAACTCATGAACCACGTGAAAAAGCCCACCGAAGCCGCCTCGACCGATCGAGATGCGCGCCGTAAAGCGGCTCGCGCGCGTCAGGAAGTGATCCTGCAAAAGTTTTCCGCGCAGCAACAGAGTCTTCTTGCCAACCTCGAAGAAGAGCTCGGCTCAGACGACGAAGTCGATGAGGAGAACAGTTTCGGTACGTGCATCCTGTGCCAGGAGCATCTGGATCACACGAGGACCTTTGGCACGCTCGTGCATGTTCAGACCAGTCGACTTGTTCGCACGTCGGTCCCCCGCGACGCGGCTGCGCTGAGCGACGTGCTTGCGACGCCTCTCAATCTCGATCGACTTGCCGAAGGCGTCCATGACCAGCGCATGCGCGGTCGCTACGAGCGCATGGATCAGCAGCGTGGACCGCTGCAGCTCGGATACCCTGCCGAGGCGCACGAGACGGGCCTGGTGGCCGTGTCGTGTGGCCACAGCATGCACGTCGCCTGCTTCCACACATACTTGCAAAGCACAGAGCAGCGTCATGCGATGCAAGTGGCGCGGAATCACCCTGAAGACCTCTCGCGCTTTGAGTATGTGTGCCCTCTGTGCAAGTCGCTCGGCAACATGCTTCTCCCGCAGCCTGGGGTCAGTGGCCTGAGCTCCAGCGCCGACTTTCATGCTGATGGCGCACGATTCGGCAGCATCACACCATCTGAGACCCCCTTGTCTGAGTGGGTGCGCACCGCGAACATTGCCATTCTCAAGGACACGCCGGCCGATACGACCGTCTACACTGACTATCAGGATATGTCCCACGGCTCGGGGTGCTTCTTGCCGTGGCTCGTGATGGGCTCGCTCCAGCCACACAATCCAGACCTCGGCGTCGATTTTTATGCTGCGGACGAGTGCCATATGCTTCAGCGCTACGTAAATGTCGTGCAGCTCCTTGCGTCCGAAACCGTCGAGCCTCGCATGCAAGATCGCTCCGCCACGGTGCTCGACGCCCTCGGCCCTTCCCATGCCGCATTGTACGTGCCCGATTCACTCGTGGCCTACACACTCGCTCAGCTCGAGATTTCACAGCGTGGAACACCTCAAAGTGTCGCACACAGTCTGTCGCCGACGCAAGTATGCCTGGTCCAAATGCTACTCGAGTCATTGGGCGCGATGGCCAAACTGAGCACGGCGGGTCATGAAGAGGGTAGCGGTGTCAGTTCTCTGCGCCATGCACTGTACAAGCGCCTCTTGCCGCACTGGGCGAGCGAGCCATCCGTGCGACGACCTCTCCTCCTTCGCAATCTGCTTGGTGTGCTCGTCGAAGCAGCTGTGCTGGTGCCAGACGAGCTACGTCAAATAACGGCGCTGCTGTATTATGCCCACCTGGTGCAGTGTGTCTTTGGCCTCGCACAACCCATGATGACCCCGGCCAAAAGTGCGTGCAAATCGAATGAACAGGATCTGGACGCCGCATTGCGCATCTTCCCCCACGCTCGGTGGCTCGTTACGAGTATTGTGAGTCTCGTTGGCTACGTCCGCGGCAACATGACGTTAGGCTTTGACCACCTTAGCGATGCAGAGCTCGCCAAGGCACTGTGCATGTATACGCTGCCGTTCCTTCGCCGTGCCGCCATGCTGCTGCGTGTCGTTTTAGGCGAACATGCCGTCTCAGGTGTGGATGCCGCTACAGAATACGAGTCGCTCCTTGCGTCTCTACACATCCCTTCGCCTGCCGAGGCGCTGCCTGGCCACGCACAAACCAATGAGCTCCTTACCATGTTGATGGAGGGCTGGACCAAGCATGCTTACACCGAATTGGCGCCCTTGTTCCGGCCGCTGCCGATCCAGCCAACGCCTTCCAGCAACGTCTGCAATCTGCTGCTCGAGCATCCACACATCTATGAGCTCCTGCCATTGCCGAATGATCTAACTTTCTTGCTCCAGCAGACGCATGAGTGCACGTGTCGACGATGCGGTACACTCCCTCCGACCTTTTCGCTATGTCTGTTCTGTGGAGAAGTTTTGTGCGAGCAGTCGTACTGCTGCAGCGACCCAGAGGATGAGTCGCATGGCGAGTGTCATCAGCACATGGAACACTGCGGTGGCCCAGTCGGTCTGCACTTCCGCGTTAGCAGCAACATGGTCGTCATCTTGTACCAAGACAATGGCACGTTCTCGTCATCGCCCTACTTGAACTCCCACGGCGAAGTCGACAGATATCTTCTCAAGTCGCGACCACAGCGCTTGCATCCCCAGCGCTACGATGAGCTCCGGAAGCAGTGGCTCACACACGGACTTGCCAACGTTGTGACGCGTCGCATCGAATCCACCATGGATCCTGGCGGATGGATCACCTTTTGATAGCGCTCATCTCATGCTAGACCAAATCCTTCCGCGCCTTCCTTCATGGCCAGAAGCAGTTGACTACGCAGCTTCTCGTACGATTCGTACGCGGGCAAGTCGAGCTGGTTAAAGCAGGTGTGCGCCGCTGGTAAGCGGTCCTCACCGTAGGCACGGTGGATATTGAAGCGCTGTGTGCCATTTACCCCTTGCAGATGGGCGAATCCTTCGAGCGGCACTTTAGATGTGCCCGTGATAAACTGCAACAGCTTGGCCTTCTCGGTTTGGTCGAACGAACGCACAGCGCGCCACCACCACTGAATCATAGGATCACTCGACTTGTAGCCACGAAGGTCTGTATTGTTCTTCCATTCGTCCACGTCAATGTCAGGCAAACCAGAAATCAAAAGCTCTAGCTCCCTCTCACTGAAGAGCTTGATGAGAGACGGTGGAATGATTTCGTGGAAGCCTGCAAGGAACGCATCGATTTGCGAGCGGATCGAATTGGTCAAACTCTGCTCCGTCACAAGACGCACGTACTCGTGCTTGTTTGATTCGGTCACTGGGATCGACGAGCCCCCGGGCTTGAGTTCAATGGTGCGTGTCTCACCAAACACATCCTCCTCAACCGCAAAAGTCAGGTCCAGCACATCTGTAATGTCATTGTTCAACATCCACTGGATACTGTTATAGTATTCAGGATCCACGGCCTCCAAATCCCTGTAATCGACTTTGCGTCCCAGGATGTGCTTGTAAAAGCTGCGGGTAAAGTACGCATCCAAAAGCCGGCCATCGTAAATGGCCTTGCCGATCACACGCCCAATAAACTTGAAAAAGGCCAAATGCATGTCGTTGACAGAACTCATCTTATTCGGCTGGTATGTCGTGCAGTCGGCTGCACAAGGCTGGAACAAGGCATAGTCAGGATTGAACATCTCTCGAGAGAGTACTTGAAACCATTCGCGCGTCACACCACCTGCGTCCACGCCATCTTCGTTATGAAATCGCACATTTAGTTTGCCGTGCTTGATTTCCGGGCCTGACTTGCGGTTAAAGTACTGGAAACTGTCATAAAACACATGTTGTCGCCGAACAGTCAAAGAGAGAGGGGTATAATGCTCGCGACGACCTTTGTGTAGTTGTTGAGAGAAGTAGTTGCGCTTGTTGTCAAAGTCCAGTACCTTGGGGTTACGAACAAGGAGAGAAAAGGAGCCGGACATAAGCGCGGGATTTTGGCGTACCATGAGATTAAGAATTTTGCGATGCTTTTCGGTAAACGACAAAAAGTCACTCTCCATCTGGGCACGTCGGGTACCTGGTTCTGACGTCACGCACTCCAGAGGCTCATCTTCTGGAGACCGCGTGCCCATGACGTGTTGTGACACAACCATCAAGCTTTCGATGCTAGGAAGAAGCACTTGAGCAGATGCAGGATCAGATTGTAACCGAGAAAGTGCTTCGCTCAAACGCTTCCAGAGCATCTCCAGGTCGAAACTTTCATATACGCGCGACAGTTTAGCTTCCATTTCACGCTTTTTCTCCGAGTCCTCTTGCTTCTCTTCTTGAGCTTCGCCATGTTCTTGTGCGTTCCAAGGTCCAAAGCCGTTACGGTTGCGTGTCAAGGTTAAGCCGCTGGCGCTTGGCAGAAGTAAAGTGAATGGATTGGGCCCATAGTTTTGGAGCTGTGAGAGCATTTGCGCAAGGCCATCCGATGAACCGCCAATATCAGGCAATCCAGATGACGGATTTCGTTCCCTGTTGGTTAATCCCGCTGTGCTACTACCGTGCCACTTACTCTGTCATGTCTGATGGCGACCGTATCGATTCACACGCATACGCCATCCTAGCTGCGGCTATGTAAGCCAACCCTCTAAGCATGACTAAGCTTCGCACGACCCCGGTATGGGCCAGCAACTGGCGTGCTTGCCGCGGAGTGGCGGCCCTACAGCTGACAGATTCTTGCCACCGAACCAAAAACTCTTTACCATGCCTCTTTTTGTGCTCTCGCCTGCCTCTCTCGTCCACTCGGCTATTTTCGCGGGATTCTACTCGTACCTTTCTGTGAAAACGGCTATCGTTCGCCAAGTATCCGGCAAGGACCGCACTGCTCTTTCGGAGAAGGATGATGCTGTGTACCGTGCGTCGCGTGTTCATGGCAACTTCGCAGAGTACACGCCCTTCACGATCACTCTCTTGTTCCTTGCCGAGCTCAACGGTGCACCAACTGCCTGGGTCCATGCGGCTTACTCGACGCTCTTTGTGGCTCGTGTAGCTCACAGCTTCGCTTTGACTCGCCCCCACACCAAGTTCTCCAAACCGATACGTGCCATTGGCTTCTTTGGCACGCTTGTTGTGATCCTTGGTGCTGGCTTGTACAACTTGGGCCTGGGCTACGAGCCGCTCAAGTCCTTCCTGGGCATTCAGTAATGCCTTGGGAAACGGGTATCTAGCCACCGTAGTGCAATTCTATTTCAGTCAAACTACCGAGCTAGAACATGGTCGAGAGCTTGCCGCTCATCTCGGGGTCTGGTTCAACGATAGTATGACCACCCTGGACCTTTTGGCCCCAGTTCTTTCCAAAGGTGAACCCAACCCACATGGCTCGGCCGCCATCGGACATGCCATTCTTGGCCTCCATCGCCTCGACGTGCCGCTGCTTTTCCTGCACCTCTTTGTATTTAGCCATATCTGCTGGATCGTCGAAGTTGTCGAAGTATCCCGTATCCAGCTCATGTTCGAGGTGGGGAATAAATGGTGCCTTGACTTGACGCATCCGCATTAAATCAACGTAGCGGAAAAATGGGTGGGCCTGGACTTCAGAGAGCGAATGATAGCGTCGCTCTGGTGTGTTGATCAGGCGCAAAATCATGTCCCATGCCACATCGGATAAGTTGAACTGCAGATCCTCGGGTTTCTCATACACTGGTCGTTGTAGCGCTTTGGTCCAATTCTTCAGATTCGTCCAGGTCTCGTCGGGATGAGCACCGCTGAACGGCGGGAAGCCACAAAGGAATTCGTACAGAATACAACCTAGACTCCAGTAGTCCACACTCACGCCGTACTCACGCCCGCGCAACACTTCAGGTGCCATGTAATCTGGTGAACCTACCACGGAGTCGGCGTAGCGGACATTCTGTGCGCGCATGTTCTTGTAAAGAGAACTGCGCTCAGCGGGAGTGCGGTATATCACATCTGTGTCCTTCACTTGGTCCAGACGCCGTTTCATCGAATCAATGCGTCCCGGGTTTATCGCACCGGCGGCAAGACCAAAGTCTGTCAACTTGATATGACCGGTGGCATCAATCAAAAAGTTTTCGGGTTTCAGGTCACGGTGGATGTAGCCCAGCTTGTGCAGCTCGTTGACAGACACAAGCATCTCGGATATGTAGAAACGCGCATGCTCCTCGCGCAAGACGCCACTGTTGTTAAGTAACGTACGAAAATCACCACCCGGCACGTATTCCATAGCTAAGTATACATGTGTTGCATCCTGGAATGCGTACAGCAAGTGCACGAGCCAAGGCGACTTGGATGCCGTCAAAATGTCGCGCTCCGTCAGCACATGTCGCACTTCATCCATCTTGATTAAAACACGCTTGCGCAGCCGCTTGAGAGCACAAAGCTCACCCGTGTCACGTTTGCGAGCAAGGAATACTTCACCATAACCACCTTGACCAACTTGCGTCACGATATGGAACTGCTGCAAACGAAGCTTGGTTCGACGTTTGTGCAGCAGCTCACGCTCATAGGCCATCAGTTTCGCCCGCTCCTTCTGGTACTCAGACGAGCCGGGAAAAATTCGTTGCTGAGCTGGTTTCCCGATAGATATGTTCTGGAGCGATTCGGAAAGCTGGTCTGCTGTGCAAGACGCAGACGGTGTGGGTGAGTACCCGCGCTTCTTCATCGACTGCTCGAATTGAGCAAGACGAGCACGGCGATCTGACAGGTAACGCAATGAGTCGAAATAGTGATTTAAAAAGTACATTTGAGCCAATGTAGCCTTGCGCTGCACCTCGGGCAGTTGTACAATATCCTTTTCCCAAGCCTGCAAGGTATCCGCTGGATGCAAGCTGCGAACCGGCGCGCGAGTCATGGCTGCAACAGTAGGAATGCCAGTGACATCGGGGCGCATTGGCCTGGATGGGGAATGAGACGATGTATGAGTCTGCAGATGGCGCTGGAGCGGCTGCTGTGGTGAGGCGGTGGCAGGAAGCGCGACATCTACGCCCACATGTGGCACCGCGGGCTTCGTGTAGGTAGCAGCTGCTGGCACGCCAGTGTGCGCTACGCGCGCACTTTGCGGCGAATTTTCTTTTGTGTATTCAGAGAATACGTGGTGCATACGGCCCTGCTGCTAGCCCTGCAACAAAGGGCGGACAGAGTCAAGTGTCCCTTGCCGTGGGTGTAGGCTGAGTGTTTTGTGTCACTTGGCCCTCCCAGCGGCGCCTACACACGTGCCCACGCGTCACTCACGTGACATAGCAACAGGGCACACACGCCGCGAACCGTCCACGCGCTGCGTGCGCCGACGGACGATGCAGGCCGAGGAGGCCGCTGATAGTGCGCTGGACGCATCTGTGTCAGCCCCCTCGAATGTACTAGATTTCTCCAAGCTAGAAGCTTCGATTCAATCGTTCACGCGCCGCTTTGATCAGTATGTTCAGACGACGGTGGCAGCGTGTGACGAGGCACGTCTCAGCGCCGACGCGCATCGAGCCGACCTGCAGGAGCACATCAAGGCTCTTGAACGCGAGCGCGAAAATACGAAGCATGAGCAGAAAGAGCTATGGGAGCAGGTGGCATCTGAGCGTGATGCCGATGGCAAACTCCGCACGAGTGTTCAAAACCTGGCGGCACAGCGCGAGGCTTTGGTCCAGCGCACAGCCAGTATCCGGAACGAAGTGTCAGAAATTCGGGCACAAATGGAATCACGAAAAGAGCACAAGCAGATTCAGGTGCAGCGGCTGCGTGAGCAAGTTCGACGGAACGCGCCAGAGCTCGCGCAGCTCGAGTATCTGACAGGATGCTCTCTTACTCCAAGTGTCAAGAACGGTGTCGTTACTTTCTCCTTCTCGCTCCTGTCCAGCACGCATCCTACACGTACAGCTTCTATTTCACTGGATGTATCCAAGGCGCAGTACAAAGTTCCTACATACGACTCGCTGCTGTCTGCCGCTACAGTCAAGGCGCTTGTGCAGGAGCTGAGCAAGTCGGGTGATCTGTACGCCTTTCTCAAGAATATTCGCCAGGCGCTGGTCGAAAGTTTGTTATCAGCAGATGCATAATGTGCTCATGTATAGTCTATCTTCATTATGCGGTGCTACTTGATGCATCAGATCGGAGAGCGCGCTTTGCTTTCTCACTGGCTTCACGATCACGCTGTTCTTCGTGCTCTTGCGCCGAGACACCCGTGGCTGCGAGGTGTGCTGCCCGTGTATCGAAGCCATCAGAGAACATAGCGCGCGCATACAATGTATACTTAGCGATACGGGCCTTGATATCCGACAGGCGCTCGAGCAGCATGAGGCCGTGGTTGAAGTATACATAGTTCCACCACGAGACGATGTTGTCGCGAAGCCAATGCAGAGACATGCCATGCTCGCGACGACATTGAGCAAGTTTTTCCTTATCATTTCTGCGCGCAGCTAGCGCACAGTACCGTGCTGTGATAATAAAAGGGCGGGCCGTGCCGTGCGTCGTATGCAGGTGCGCATCAAGGCCTCGGGTGAGGTCATTGATCTTGAGCACCATGAGCATGACTCGCGGCACACGGCGGAGCAGCTCCATCACGTCCAGCAACAAGCCTTCCTTCTCCAAAACCGTCTTGCGGATATGATCTTTCTCTTCATCTGAGATGCTCGTGTTCGTGTCAAGATCCAGGAGAGACGACTTGCGTGGCCGGCCTTTCACGCCTGATGGATTGTTGTTATCGCTGCCCTCGAGACCCGAGCGACCCGTAATGGCACTCTCCAGCACCGGGTACAGGTCATCGCCAATATTACCAATCAGCTTGGCATATTTACGTCGCTCTTGTGTCACCTTGGGCGTGGTGCGAGAGAGAAGTGAGAGCCAAAAGCGCGCATAGTTGGCGCGCAGCTCCTCGTCGATGGCAAAGTACAAGCCATGGTCGAGCAACACAATTTCAAAATTCTCGCTGGAGCGCGAGCCCGGCTGGCGCGGGCGGATCAAGACATTGCCGCCGTGTGGGTCTGCATGGAAAAATCCGTGCATGTATAGCATCTGGGCAAAAATGCGCGAGAGCTCCTGCGAGACGCGATTCCGGTCGATTTTGTGCTCTGCCAGGTACACAAGGTCATCGGGGCGGTGGCCATTCACGAATTCCATGGCCATGACGCGCTTGTGTACCCAAGGCACCTTGGGAAAGTACACACACGTCGACTTGTACTGAGCAAAGTCTTTCTGCGCCCGCAGAGAGTTGCCTGCTTCATGACGGAAATCCAGCTCCAGTGGCAGATTCTTGTTCATCTCGTCCGCGAGCCATTCAAAGGAGAACTGAGGGAACATGCGCTTCACCCACCGGACAAGAATGGTTACCATTCGCATATCAATATCCGAGAAGCGCTCCACGTTCGGGTGCAGCATCTTGACGGCAAGTACTTGACCCGTCTCGCGGTCACAGGCACGATGCACTTGAGCGAGAGATGCCACACCGAGCGGCTTTTCATCCATCCACGAAAATGCCTCCTCAAATGTCTTGCCTGTCTCGTTGTGGAACATGATTTCAAGCTCAGGCAATGGTGTTGGCTCGTTCTGGTCTTGCAAGGGGCGCATAGTCGCTGTCCACTCAGGCGGGAGCAGGATGACGGATGAAAGGTGCTGTCCCAGCTTGATGTAGAGACCACCATTGGCCTGTAGTGCCTCGAGCAGACGCTGCGCCGACCGCAAATGGCACTCACGCAAGCTCTCATTCTCCTCCTCCTTGGATGCATACTTTGCGTTAAGCGTGCGGCGATAATCTAGAACGCAAAGAGCCACAGCCTTGATAATAATGGTGGAGCGCTTCAGCGCGAGTACCATAAATTGGGCAGTTTGTGAAGCATTCGAGTCTGACAAGCCCTTCTTGAGTTCCATGTACAGCGATTCGAGTGTGGACGGAGGCGATCTGTCCTTGGGCGATCCATCATCCGCTGAAAGGGCATGACTGCCAAAGTATGCCGTACCACCTAGCACAATGGCCGCGGCTAGCACGTACGAGGCAACGCGTGAGCTGCGATAAAAGGCGGCTTGCTGATTGGCCGCACGGTGTGGAAACGGTACGGCTGGCTCATCGAACATAATTGGCTCTGGGGCCTCTTTTGGTGGGTATCGTGGTGGTGCGAGCGGGAACCTGCCAAGTGTCTTGCGGCGTTCCGATGCTTCATGACTAGCGAAGCGCACATGCATCTTGCTATGCGGCACCCACACGGGTAGCGCAAGCGAGTACTGTGCCACCCTCGCATTTGCCACGAGACGATGAATGCCTCCGGTCATGCACACGATGGGCCGCATCGTCTATCGCGTTAGCGGTGCGAGACACTTGCGGAGCGATTGGGACCCCCTCGACCGGGAGCACTGCAACGCCGTCCGGGCGCTCCTCTAGCGCCGATGCATCACGTGCATAGCGCTTGTGCGTGACCCAAGGCCTCCACTTAGATAGGCACAGATACGTGTGAAAGCAGCCACATGCTCCATCTTGTCTAAGGGGGACCTGGTGCCCATGCATGAGTGGGAAAATCCGCGGCATTTCACATTAGGGCATGAGGTAGATGGTGAATATGTGACAGAAGTTCCGGAGTACGCGGTCGATGATAGCTCCAGTGAGAATGAGCCTCCGCATGAGAATGGTGCGCGCAAAAAAACCCAGCGTGAACGGAGTCGAAGCACCGCTGACCCAAAAATGTTTGTATACTACTTTCGGCGGCCGTCGCATCCAGCTCCTCCGCTAGCGGAGGCCATGAATGCGCACACAGCGGTTCAAGGCACGTCGCCATTCTCTCTCGTGGCGAATGCCACATCTATGCATCGGCACCATGATCACGACAGCAATTTCATCAAACGTGCCTATACGGGCATCCATGACATGCTAGAAGATTACGAGGTGCGTGATGCCAAAGAGGGTGCGCAATTCGAATACCGACTTGCCAGGACACGCAATGGCTTGCCTGAGAATGTCCAAGAAGCTGAGGATATCCGAGATAGCCATTTCGGCGACATTGAGACGCCAGCGACACCCTGCAGCAAGCGCCGCGGAAGCACCACATGCCCGGATCCAGATCCACCAGAGAAAGAAGGTGCCCCAGACCCTTTTCTCGTTACGTTCGAGTCGACCAACTCGGTACATGATAATCCACGTACATGGTCGTATCCGCAGCGTGTGGCTACGCTCGCGATGTATGCGTTCTTTTCTTTGTTGGGACCATACGCATCATCGATGGTGTCGCCTGCGGCTAAAGTCATTGGCGAGAAGATGGATGTCCACAGCAAACTGGTACAGAACATGTTTGTCGGTCTGTTCATGCTGGCGTTTGTGGCTGGTCCGTTGTGCTCCGCCCCTATTAGTGAGGCCTATGGACGACGCATTGTTATATTCACTGGCACAGTGTTCTTCATCGTCTTCAATATTGGCTGTGCCGTCACGAATAAGCTCCGTGAAATGCTTGTATTACGATTCATCACCGGATTTTTTGGCAGTGCCATACTTCCCATGGGGGGTGGTGCGGTCTCGGACTTGTTCGAACTCCACGAGCGTGGAACGGCGATGGCTCTGTATACAGCTGCGCCTGTGTTGGGTCCGACGATCGGCCCCCTGATTAGCGGCTGGATCATCCAGGGGTGGGGCGAGGACCGATGGCGCTGGGTGTTTTGGATCGGCACGATTCTGGCTGGCCTTGTGTTCATGTGCGGCATAGTCTTTGCTCGTGAAACTTATGCTCCTTTTATTCTGTATCTCAAGGCACGCAAGCTGCGCAAGGAAACCGGCGACAAGCGATACCGTACTGTGTTTGAGAAAAAGTCAGAGACGGTGTGGCAAAAAGTCAAACGTATCTTGCTTCGTCCCGTCATCTTTCTCTTCACGGAGCCGCTGGTATTCTTACCGTCGCTGTACATGTCCATCATCTATGCGTGTTTTTATCTATGTATTGCTTCCTTGCCGCGCGTGTACAACGAGAAATACCAAGAACGTGTTGGCATTGCTGCACTGCACAACCTGGCTCTGGCCATTGGTCTCATATGCATTGGTCAACTGGGTGGACGGTTTATTGATTACTCGTACAAGAGACTCAGTGCCAAGCATGGCTGCCGACGACCTGAATTCAAACTGCCCCTTATGATGATTACTGTGTTTGTGCTGCCGGCAGGGATGCTGCTATTCGGCTGGACAGCTCAATACGAGACACACTGGATTGCGCCTGACATTGGTCTTGTGGTGATCGGGGGTGGTGTCATCGGAAGCATGCTTCTCACGCAAATGTACCTGGCTGACCTTATGACCATTTATGCCTCGTCGGCCATCAGCGCCGTGGCATCCATGCGCTCTCTCTTTGCCTTCCTCTTTCTCTTGTTTTCCAATGCCATGCTCGATCGCCTCGATGTCGGCTGGACGCTCTCAGTGTTAGCGCTGATCGTCGCAGTCGTCGGTATACCCGCACCCTTCCTGCTGTACAGATACGGCCCCGCTCTTCGCGCACGCAGCAACTATTGCGTCAAGGGATAGATCCCACTATGTCAGAACGCGCACATAGACTACAAAGTCTATGCCTTTCCGCTAGCGATGGAAGACGGGCATACCGGGTCGCCATCCGGTAGGACGGCACAAATGCCAAGTATCCGTCTCGGACCGATCATCTTGGTACGTGTTCTTTTGGTCCACGGATGCATACACGGTAAACCCGTGTTCCTCGAGCGTCAGCACAAGCTGAAGAAGCAGCTGCCGAGCATGCATGGTAGTGGATCCCTGTGCGAGCCAGTAGAACGAGTTGAGCAGCAGTTCTGCCACACCTGGTGAGTACTCGTACATGGCGCGAGGTGCCCGCGCCACAGAAATCGAACGGTCGAGGGCCCATGCGAGGTCGGGCGGGGCGTCAATGAGGCGGATTTTGTTGTAGTTGGAGAATGCAATGCTGATCCATTCAGCCGGTGGTGGCGGTGGCGACTGGTGCCGGAAGATGAAAGTGTCCTTGTCCCTTGCCTTCTTGCTCACATCCGTCGAAAAGATCATCACCCACCCTGCACTGTACAGTGAGGCTAGAAGATTGCGGACGAGGCGCCTAGCAAAGATACCAGATTCAGCCTTGCCGTCCCATGGACGCCCATGCAGTTTGAACTCGTAGGATCCAGCATAAAATCTCTCCCAAGATATGCCACGAGGCCAGCTGTGTGCAATGGTGGCGCGTGCCGAATTCGTGATGTCATCGGGAAAGCCTATGAAGCGAATGCGATCGGCCTCATGAAGAGACAGAGATCCCATTCGCGACTGAAACGTGTATCCCGCCATAGGTCCCTGACTCTCTGATTCATTCGAACCGCGTAGCCATTTCATGATGTGGAATGTGGGTAGATGCAGCGACTTCTCCACGATTCCCCGCCTCGTACTTTAGTCATGCCAAGGCGAAGCCCACGCAAAAGTCCAGACCGGGGCCGAACCCCACATTGGCATCATGACGTATCAGGGCCTCGAACCCAAGTACTTTAAAGTATCATGGCTTGCTGAGCATGTCCTCGGTGTTGGAATTCGACGCTCGCCCGTGAATGCCTTTGACACTGTTACTTGGACGGAGATGCACGCGATCTTTTCGCGCATTCGTGGGGACGGTGATGTTCGTGCCGTCGTCTTGTATGGCGAGGGCCGATGCTTTACGGCCGGGCTAGATCTGCATGATCCTGCCATCATGGACGTGGTACAATCTGGCGGCGATCCTGCGCGTCGATCCATGGCGATTCGTGAGTTCGTTGAACGCTTCCAGAATGCCATCTCGTCTATCGAGCAGTGTGAGCGTCCTGTGATCGGCGTATCGCACAGTTATACGATCGGTCTCGGCGTCGACATTTTGAGCGCCGTAGACGTGCGCTATGCGTCAAAGGACGCGCGCTTCTCGATTCGCGAAGCGCGTATTGGCTTGGCTGCTGATATCGGCACGCTTCAGCGCTTTCCCAAGGTGGTGGGCAACGAGTCTTGGGCTCGCGAGGTGGCTTTGACGGCTCGTGATTTCGGTGCGGACGAGGCTCGTGCCATGGGCTTCCTGAGTCAGGTGTTTGCCACGCAAGAAGAGGCCCTGCTCAGGGCGGTCGAGACGGCCATGCAAATGGCGTCTCTCTCGCCTGTGGCGGTGGTGGGGACTAAGCTCGCCATGGTACACGCCCGTGACCACTCGGTCGACGAGGGATTGCGTTATATGCAATACCTGAATGGCGCTTTTCTTCAGACAGAGGACCTCGTCCAGTCTATGTCAGCTACTATGTCCAAGACGAAGCCCATGTTTGCCAAACTGTAATTATGCACGTTCGAGGAAATGCAGTTTCCAAGCCTCGTTCGATACCCTCGGCACGGCCTTGGGCGGTTCCTGCATGTGCCGCCAGCGCCACACCGTTGCGAGCACGGCACTAGCTGCTTCCGCCTGCGCACCAGGCGCATGTGCGAGCTGTGTGACTTGCGTCGCGAGTGTCTGCGCCATTTCGGCACGCTCTTGGACCTGGCGCGCGTGTCGCTCAGTGAGGTCAGCGACGGCCTTGTGCGCATGCGCTTCAAGCGCAAGTAAGCGGTCTTGGAGTCGCTGCGCTGCGTTGCGATGCTTTTCACCGAGCGTGACAAGCAGGGGCAGTAGCCGCTTGGTGTCTTGCTGCAAAGTGCCAAGACGTGTATGAAGGAGTTTTTGCAGGGATTCGTGGAGGTATCCCTCTTCGTAGATGCTGCCTTTCTTGCCAGCATTCTTTTTCTTTTCCTCCTTCTTGGCCTTGGCGCGCTGCCGCGACTTGGATCCAAGTGAGAGGGTCGACATGGACGGCGCCACACTCGTAGCGGTAGTGTACCGAGTGAACTGTGTCACTTGCGACATGTCGCTCATGACATCGATATTGTCCATGCCGGGTAGATCGTCTTCGACATAGAAGGCGGCTGGATCGTGTGTGCGCTTCGCGTCTAGCTCAAAGAGGCGGGCAACCTGTTTGGACAGCTGCTCTTCGATTTCGTCTGCCTCGTCGATCAGCGAGCTGTGGGCCTCAAGAGTCGCAGGTGCCACATGCGTTTCCACCAGATCCCAGCGCGCATGCACCGCACATTCATACTGCGCATCGACAAACGCGTTCGCACGGCACAGCAGGTCAATGGCCCGCTCCAAGTCGGGTATACGAAGTAGGACACGTGCGGCCTGCTCGAACTTGTGCTGCTCCTCGAGCTGATCAGCAAGCTCCCGCGTCAAGTGCAGTAGAGCCTGCGCCGACATGCGCTGTTCAAGTGCCAGCGTCAAGGCCCGCTGCCACTGGTCTGCTTCTTTGTGTGCGTTCAAGGCCTCGTCTATACGACCGGCCAGCTCGTACGCAGTCGCAGCTTCGGCTGGGCGTTGATGTGAGCTGAGGTAGTCGGCGAAGCGGCCATATGCCTCAGCCAGCAATACGGGATCCTTGGCCCATGCCACAAGACCTTCGCGAAAGAGCTTGTGCTGGACCATGTACGTCATAGCTGCTTCGGTGTGCTCGCTGCCAGCTTGGGCGAGCCAGGCGAGTGCCTTGGCATGGCGACCTAAGTAATCGTCCATACAAAAGCGTTGGTACGCCAGCGGCTCCTTCGCACGCATCTCGCGCAGGAACGGCACGTACTCTCGCGGATCACGCGGAGACTGTTGGGCGATCAGCAGGGCCAGCTCAAAGTCGTACATGCCCAAGGCGACATGGTACAGTTGATCGGCATTGACGAGGAAAATGATGTACTTACACGCCTCTTCAGCGAGAGCCATGTCCGTGTGCATGTATTTGAGCAGTACGCGCAGTCCACTTTCGTAGTCCGCAGGCACTTTGCGTACGTGCGCTGTGAGAATGGACGACAGATAGTAGCGCTCATCTGCCGCCTGCATAGCCTCGAGGAACCGATCACAAATCTGATTCACCTTGGTATCGAGATGCGCCATGGGTGCACGAGTGCTCGCATCCCACGGGCGGTACAGCGACTGCGTTACGTCTTCGTTTCGCAAGTTGGACAAGAGCAAGTTGATGTGGTCGACATGGTGAATTTGCGCCAAAATCTCTGGCACACGCTCCAAAAAGGCCGTAGGGCAGTGGTCGTGCAGCAAGTTGAGGTCGACACGGTGCGCGCGGCTCACACGCAGAGCCTCACCAAATGCCAGGCGATCCAGCCTGTCGCGAATCACATCGAGCACCATAGGCCGCGGGTACGTTGTCTCCAAATTGCCTCGCGGCATTTGCAAAACGAGCGACATGGCACTGGGCACCGCTGTCACAATACGACTACCCCGCTCAACACGGCGGCTCAGCTGCGAGACCTGCGGCGTGGTTGTGAGGCATGTGAGCGGCACAAACATGGCCTCGTGCGCGTGCGTCGTCCAAATCAGCAAATGGTCCGTGCATGTGAACGAGGTGGCATCTTTCGCCAGCACACGATGGGGTGCGAGGAGGCGACCATCAGATGTGAGGCCGATCGCCTGCCACGTTCCCTCATGTTCTGCGGGGAGTATGTGCAACGTGGGGCAGAAGGACAGCAGTGGATCAAGTGGCGTCGGCTTGAGCGTCGGTGAAAATAGGGTGACATCACCGCGGTGATCGTGCAAGGCGAACGAGGTCGAGTTGGGCACAGACACTAAGCGCCACGGGCCCTGGCCGTCGAGCAGCTGATACGAGGTCTCAGAGCCGCATTGCGTCCACAGGGCCGTATTTTCGCCCTCCATGCACAGCACAGCCACACAAGGGACGTGGTCGCACAGCGTGACAGCCACTTGATACGCATGTGACGCATCAGGGCGCGTATATGTCGCTACACGCTGAGGCTTCAGCGGCGGGCGTGGGCGTGGATGGGCGGCGCCAAGAGGGCCGTACGCGATGCTCCATATGTGAACACTCGCATCAGGGTACAGGATCGCGACGATGTCGGTTGTTTGGTCCTCCACGGACTGTGTGGTCCATGCCACATGCACAGGCGTCGCTGGCGGTACATGCGGGACTGTGTGCTGCGGCGTGTCGACGATCGCCACGGCACACATAGGTGGCGGTACATTTTGCAGGCGGAACGGCGTCAGGTACAGCATGTGGCCGTCCACGACCGAGGCGCACGCGGCATCATGCGGCGGCATGCCACGGGAGCAGGCAGTCTCCAGGCACATGGTTCTTTTTTCGACGCGCGCATGCGACACGTACCACGTAAGGGGCTGCTCCGGGTGCCATGTCATCGCATGCAGATGCTCGTACGTAGATTCGTGCTTCAAGTACCAATGGTAGTTACCACTCGTCCACAGCTGCAGCACATGCAGGCCAGCGCGCTGCAAGACCACTGCCAAGACGGAGCCATCCGCATTCCACGATACGAGGCGGATCTGGTGCTCGCATGACCAAGGGGGCAGTGGCTCTGCCGACACACCAGGTACGTCGGGCACACTGCCATGTTCCTCGCGTAACGAGAACTCACCGTGACGAAGTCCATTGCGCTCGAAAAAGACCACGTCGTGCCGCCCGTGCCGACCTGGCGCCCATGGCCCGCCCATGCGCTGCGTCGTCGCGATCAAGTTGCCGGTAGGACGACACGCCAGGACGTGCGAGATGCCACGCACGCTTCGATCTGACGTGGCACTGAGCGTGCCTGTGCGTGTGTAAGTGCGAAGAATGCGGTGCACGGTATCATGGGACGCCTCGGCACTGGACGTGACGAAAAAGGCGCCGTCGCCACGCCATGAAATGCGGGGAAGGCCATCGTCCTCCGGCACAAGCGGACCACGGGGATCGCTTTCCTCAGGTGCATTCGCAGCAGCCATAGCGGCCTGCTTGCCCTCTGATCCGTGAAATTGCGTCGACTTGGAGCCCCAGCCGACGTTCACAGGCTGATCATCACCGAACGCTTCGGTAGACAACATGGTCTCGCTCATGACCTCGAATTCACGCGTCATCACAATAAGCCGCTTTTCACCGCCGGTAATGAGCACGAGCACGTCTTCTTCAGGACTCCATGCCGCCGCCAAGATGCCCTGGTCCACAGAGCCCACCACCTCGGCAGGTGCACTGGCTTCTTCGTCCACAGGCATCAGCACGATATCACCACCGCTTCCAATCACACAGATGGCCGGCATATGATTCACGCTCGATCCTCCATCGGCAAGCAGGCGGAAGTCTGCGACGTCGGGCACATGAGGCGGGGCGGACGCCACCTCCAAAACGGCGAGTTCTTCTGTGCCAGTTGGCGTGATATGTGCCAACGTAAGCTGCGATACACCGTCGCGCCTCTCTACCCGCATGACATACACAGAGTCATCTCCCTCAGTGTCTGCCACGACGCCGTGCCACGGCTTCGTTGGCGCATCGTACACTCGCCACGCGAGTGTCGATAAATTGCGCATATGGAAGGGAGAGAGAAAAAAAAGTGGAGTCGCTAGGCTGAGCTACGGAGCTTGTCAAAGTTGGCCTGGGCCTGGAGCAGCGCCGCCTTTTCGGCCTCCAAATCATCCAGCCGCTTTTGCGTGTGGGCACGCACGTCTTCAGGTGTCTTGGACCAGTCAGGCTTTTGCGTCAGAGCTGTAGTGCGCTGCAGCTGCGTCTCGTTCAGCGTAAGCTTCTTGGCCAGCTTACTCAGCTCCTGATCAAAGTCGACCAGGCCACTGACGAGCAGGTGTACCTGGATGCTCGAAGAGACACTTGCCACGACGCAGCCAGGCGGGACCTCAGAAGCCGCGGGAACACACACAATCTTCTCACAGCCTTTGATGAGCGTGTGCATCACGCTGCACTGGGACTCGAGCACAGCACGGTACTCGTTGTTCGGCACCTCGACAAATGCCTGGATCTTCGAGGTGAGACCGTAGTCAGCGGCGAGTCCACGCACAGCGCGCACAGTCGCAAACACGTCGTCAAAGTGCGCGGCCTCCTTGCCAAAGTCATGCACCGCTTGCCATTCAGGGAAGCGGGCATGAGCGATCGTTTCGGCAGTCTCTTGCGGGCGTTGCGGCAGGCGATGCCACAGCTCCTCGGTGACAAAGGGCATGAAGGGATGCAAGAGCTTAAGACCAGCGTCCAGGCATGCGTACAGCGTGTGCTGCGCCGACAGACGCGCACTTGGATCAGCACCCGCATCTGTGATCGGCTTGATGGCCTCAATGTACACATCGCACAGGTCGTACAGCCAAAAGTTGTACACGCAGCTCGTGGCGCTCATGAACGAGCGCTGGAGCATGTCCTGGTTGAGCTGCTGCGCGGTCTGGTTCAAGCGGTGCAGGATCCACTTCTCCACGAGGCTTTGCGGCACAAACTTGTCCTGATCCGCGAGGCACAGAGGCTGGTAGCCATCCTGCAGCTTGAGGAGCGCAAACCGCGTAGCATTCCACAGCTTGTTACAGAACTTGCGGTAGCCTTCCACACGCATGATATCCAGGTTGATATCGCGGCCGGCAGCTGTGTAAGCACATAGCGTGAAGCGCAGCGCATCAGTGCCACACTGCGGAATGCCGCGGGGATAGTCCTTCTTTTGACCCTGTGCGGCTTTGTTGATTTCTTTCTCGTCCAGGTTGCCCTCACGCAGGCGCTGATGAAGTCCCTCGAGCGAAATGCCCTCGATCACGTCGATCGGATCAATCACGTTGCCCAGCGACTTGCTCATCTTACGGCCGTGCGCATCGCGGACCATGGCATGGCAAAACACCTCCTTGAACGGCAATTGACCAGTGTGGTGCACACCGAGCATGATCATACGAGCCACCCAGAAGAACAGAATGTCCCAACCTGTCTCCAGCATGGATGTCGGGTAGTAGTGCTGCATGTCCTTGGCGTCCTTCTGCGGCCAGCCGAGCGTCGAGAAGGGCCACAGACCGGACGAGAACCATGTATCCAGCACATCCTCATCCTGCTTGAGTGTAAATGCCCGGCCCTGAGCCATCTCCGTCGCACGTTCCTCAGCCTGGGCCTGCGTACGGCCAACGACCCACCACTGGCCGTCCGCAGGGTCCTGCTCAACGCCCTCCATGTCGACAAAGTACGCCGGGACACGGTGGCCCCACCACAGCTGCCGACTCACGCACCAGTCCTGGATGTTTTCCATCCACCTGAAGAACTCGCGCTTGCTTTGCGGTGGCTCAATCACCATGTTGTCGCTCTGCACCTTTTCGACAGCGGCCTTGGCGAGCGGCTGGCAGTTGACCCACCACTGAGGCTTCATGACCGGTTCGATCACATCACCAGAGCGCTCACACACAGGCACGACCATGGGGTTGTCCTTGGTCTCGACATACAAGCCCTTGGCCTTGAGTGCTTCGACGACGGCGCGGCGCGCGCTGAAACGCTTCATACCTTGGAATTCGCCAGCGTTCGCGTTCAGCGTGCCGTCATCGTTCAGGATATTGATGAACGGCAGGTTGTGGCGCTTGCCCACATCATAGTCGTTCGGGTCGTGTGCTGGCGTGATCTTGACGGCACCCGTGCCGAACGCCATGTCAACGGCAATGGAGTCTGTCACTAGAGGCACCTGGCGCTCGGGAATGAACGGATGCTGCAGCATCTTGCCGTGCAAGTGCTTGTACCGCTCATCATCAGGGTGCACAGCCACGGCCGTATCACCGAGAATCGTCTCAGGACGCGTCGTGGCCACGACAATCTTTTCGTCTGAACCCACCACGGGGTACACAAACGACACAATCACACCGAATTCGATGCGCTCATTTGGTGGATAGCCAGGCACGTTCATGAGGGTGCGACCGGGAAGCGTTTTCTGCACCACCTCGAGATTCGAGAGCGTCGTGTTCAGGTACACACACCAATTGACCAGGCGGTTCTCACGATACAGAATGCCGTCTTCAAACAGCTTGCAAAAGTTTTCCGTGACAGCAGCGCTCCGAGACTCGTCCATGGTAAAGGCCTCGCGCGAAAAGTCGAAACTCGCACCGAGGCGGCGCATCTGATTCGAGATGCGCGACTGGTACTGGTCCTTCCACTCAAAGACCTTTTCCAAGAACGCCTCACGGCCATAGTCGTAGCGAGACTTGCCCTCCGTCTTGGCCAGGCGCTTTTCCACCACCGTTTGCGTCGAAATACCAGCATGGTCAAAGCCGGGGACGTAGAGCGTGCGGTAGCCCTTCATGCGGTAAAAGCGGATTAGCGCGTCTTGAATAGAAATAGTAAGCGCGTGTCCAATATGCAAAAGACCCGTCACATTCGGTGGCGGCAATGGAATCACAAACGTCTTGGCGGGGTCGCACGGCTCATCGTCACGAGGAGTGAAAAAGCCACGCTTCTCCCACCATGCGTACCACGACGACTCAACATGCAGCGGATTGTATCCATTCTCCATAGGCGAAGACAGGTCCTTCTTTTCGCCAGGCACCGTCGTATCGACCCACGCCGGCTCGTCTTTGGTCTCTTTTTTGGCCTTCTCCTTCTTAGCACCCGAGCCAGACGCAGGCGCGGGGCCCTTCTCCGCCTTGAGAGCATTCTTGGCAGACGACTTGGCCTGCTTTTCAGCCAACTTGGCTGCCTTCTTCAGTGCCGACTTGGACGGGCCCTCAGACGGTGGGTCGCCGCCCGCAGGGGGGGCTGGTGCGGCTGGCGGTTGTTCGGTGGGCTGGCTCATATGCAAGTAAGCGGCAGGAATCAGCGGGATCAATCTATGTAGAGTACGCGAGCGTGCAAGAGAACTCTGAAAGCTTCGTGCACAGCACCTTATCAGCATGCACTGATCCCAGTGCGTCCGACGTCGACTCACCGTCACGCCTGCGAGGAGCACTGGACCTTCTTCTGTCTCACGTGATAGATCACGTGTATATGCTGCCGCGCGTGGGTGGAGCGCGGTCAGGCAGAGATGCACAGGTACAGGGGCGGCCGTCAAGACGATACGCGCGTGGCGCCATGACATAGTACATAAGAGCTAAAAGCGCAAAAGCGGAATTATTTCTTTGAGGCAGAAGACTTGGTCGTGGTCTTCTTCGTAGTGGCAGCCTTTTTCGCTGGGGCCTTCTTCGCTGGTGTCTTCTTGGCGGTGGTTGTCTTGGCTGATGCTTTCTTAGCTGGTGTCTTCTTGGTCGTCGTCTTGGCTGGTGCTTTCTTGATGGCGGTCTTCTTGGCCGAGGCAGCCCTACTCGTCGACGACTTGGTTTTTTTCGTGGAGCTGCTCGCGGGAGCGGCCTTCTTAGCGGCAGTGATCTTCTTTGGCGCTGCCGACGTGCCCGCTGCGTGCTTGGCCTTGGCAGCCAGCTTGACCTTTCCGCTCACGCCCTTAGGAAGGAGAAACACGCCCTTGTCTTTGCCGCGCACAATGGCACTATTCAAGTGTGTGCTGAACGACGACAGCGGAAGCTTGCCTGTGTCAGGATGCTTGGCCAGGATTACTTTTTTGAGCGTTGGGCGGCCGAGACCTGCGCGACCCTCTTCTCCGTACGAGATGATAGCCTCGATGATCATGTCCTCATACGTCATGCTGGACGGCTTCCTGGTGCTGGTCGACTTCTTGGCCGGGGCCTTGGCCACGGCGGATTTGGCTTTGGTAGGTGCCATATTAGAAGAGGCAACGAGGCAATGCAGGGATGGTGGGCTGAAGCGAACGTGCCGATCTTGGAAAACCCGCTCGTGTTTGGGGCGCTTTCCTTTTCATAAAAGCGCTCACATTTGGCCCTGCATAAGCCGCGCGGAAAACCACATTTTCCGTCCATGAATGCGCGGTGGGCCCGATTTCATCCCAGTCGCGTGAATGACCTCAGCACGTGGCCACCGTGCTTCTCGATCAACGCGCTCCAAGGGCTGTTTCGTGCGCACAGTCTTGGTCCTATCATACTTGCATTGCTATCGTTGTACATCAAACATGCGGTACAGCACCTATCCACAGCAGCCTGCGCACAGCCGGCAGAGCACGGAGGGGGCTGGATGGCATAGGAGGGGGGCCCAGGCGACAGACATCGGGCCTGATGCAACTAGGTCCTACCGATCGCCTCTCATCGGGCGCGATAATGTGGAGGTATCCTGCTCCACTACATCGCGCCTAGGGTGCACGGACGGCCAAGGCCAACGAATGCTGACCGGCTGTGGCCACACTGGCAATGGTCCAAGCACCGGGTTCACCAGGCATGGGAACAGGAGTGGGCGTCGTCTTGCTTTGGTCGTCACCCCACGATTCGGCAGGTTGGCCCATCGCCTCGTCCGATGTCGTTCCCCACGAGTAGAGCACACCACTCGCAGCCAAGGCAAAGGTGAAGCGCATGCCAGCCGCAATGCCGACGATCGAAGCAGGCTCGGGTGAATCTGATTGTATCGGCACATGCACGGGCGTGCGCATGAGGACAGGACCTTCCTCGCCCTGGGATGCCAGTACCTCGTGAGGCAGACCCAGCTTGCCCTCGTCGCTGTCGCCACACATCCATACATGACCGTTGGACAAAAGGAATGCCGTGTGGAACTCGCCTCCATCTACCTGGACGACGCGCGCACCGTCCAGGCGCGCTGGGTCCAAGGCCTTCACACGCGTGGGGCGCGTCACCTTTTCCTTCTTGAGGCCCGTGCCTGTCTGGCCGCGGGTGTTCAGACCCCAAGCAAAGACGCGTCCTTCTGCATCCACCGCAAAGCTCGAGTTCATGCCGCACGCCACATGCACGATATTCCGCAGCTCGGGAATCAGTTCTGGCGTGAGCAGCATACTCGCTGGTGGGTCACGCTTCGTGAAGCGGGCACGGACGTGGTAAGGACTCGCGAAGCGGCCGAGCTGAGACATGCTGTTCAGGCCCCAGGAGTATACGCGACCATCGAGCGTGAGAGCGAGCACATGGTTTTCGCCGCAGGCCAACTGCGCGAACCGTACGTCTTCTAGCGCAGGAATGGGCAGGGGTGACCACTGCTCGCGAGGTGCACCATCAGCGTCCGTATCGGCGAAGCACACTTTGCCTTCGCCGTCCTTGAAGTGGCCCCAAGCGACGAGACGGCCCTCCGCGTCCAGAGCCAGACTGCAGCCGTCCGATGCAGCAGCACGCGTCGCTCGGAAGCGATGCACTTTACCGTCATCACCAGGGGCCGCATCCTTGCCCGTGGGCGAAATGCCGTCGACCGGCCGCAGCACATAGTACACGTCATCTTCCGACTCGTTGGATCCTTCGCGGTACTTGCGCCCTAACGTGCCGTGATCATCGCTGCCACATGACAGGATGCGACCGTGAGCGTCGATCAGCAGCGTATGCATACCACCTGCGACGATCATCTCTGCACCGCCCGTGCCCAATTGGCCGGCATCCGTTTGCACGGATATGTCTTTGTTGCCAAAGGGCTTGGGCTTGGTGAGCTTGTTGATATTATCATCGTCGGGGCCACCGAGGGACAATTGACCAGCTTCGCCTGTGCCCCACACGAATAGCTTTCGTGGCACGACGCTGCCGCTGGACGCCTCCGTCTCGGTGCGCGTCGCATAGACAGCCTGCATCGACGCTGTGCCAGCCGTGTGAGATGACAGGTCCGCAGCATGCAAGGCCCGAATGGGAGCTGGCGGCCTATTCAGAGTCGATGTTCGCACACGCTTGACACGTGGTGCATCCTCTTCATCTACAGCGCGCTTGCGTTGCGTCGCATTCTTGCGGACAGCAGCTTTGGGCGGCATGGTAGTGCAACGTCACTAGGGCACGACACGGTCGTCGTAGAGTTTGGGATGCCCACGTGACTTGAATTACGAGCCTATGCATTACTTGATCTCGAGGAGCTTGACATCAAAGATGAGCGTCGAGTTTGGCGGCAGACCGGGGAGTTTGGCCTTGCCGTACGCCAGATGAGGAGGGCAGGTGAGGCGACGCTCGCCGCCGACCTGCATGCCTTTGACGCCTTCGTCCCAACCTGCGCACGGTGAGCAAAAAGACAACGCACCTTTGATCACTTCGCCCTTGCCGAGACGGAAAGAAAAGGGCCTGCCCTTCGTGTTTGAGTCAAATGTAGAGCCATTCTGCAGCTTGCCGACATAACGCATGCTCACACGGTTACCCGGCTTAGCTGCAGGGCCCGAACCTGCTTTCTTATCCTCCACGATCAGACCCGATGGAAGCTTGGTCTAAAAGTTGAACAGAACGTCAGTCAGCATGGATGCCATGACGTCTCGTACCTTGTCCTGCTTCTGTCCCGACGCCTCAGCTTTGAGCTTCTTGTTCAGGCGCTTGCGCTGGCTGCGGCTCAGCTTGGGTTCGTCCTCGTCCAAGTCCGACACGGAGCGCTTCTTCGAAGGCACAATGACAATGTCCTCTTCGTCGTCGTCATTGTCATCGTCCTCCTCGACAAGCACCTCGTCATCGTCCTCGTCATCATCGTCCTCGTCGTCGTCCTCAATCACAATGTCACCATCTTCATCCTCGTCGTCTTCGTCGTCCTCCTCGTCATCGTCCTCTTCGTCATCGTCCTCCTCGTCATCGTCTTCTTCGTCATCGTCCTCCTCATCATCGTCCTCCTCGTCGTCATCGTCACGAGGACCCTCAATCAGCTTGCGGTCGCGAGGCGCCTCCTCGTCGTCCTCGTCCTCCAGCTCGCCAAGCAGCTCGGGGTCAAGGTCGTTCAGCGACGTGGGGAGCAGGTAGTTGCCGATAATGTCCACTGGCTCGTCACCCGAGACCGACAGACCGACTTCCTCCTCTTCACTGATCTGGAGATTCAGCGTCACTTGCTCCACCTTTTCGGGAATGAGAGAGCACACGACGTACGAGTCGTCGTCCGTGAAAATGGGAACGCGAGGCTCCATGTCGACAATGTCGTCTTCATCGTCGTCATCCTCTTCTTCTTCGTCGTCGTCGTCTTCATCCTCATCGTCGTCCTCCTCATCTTCGTCATCCTCGCGCTCGTCCTCATCGTCGTCTTCAATCTCAACGTCCTCATCATCCTCGAGGTCGATAGGGTTGCCGGCGTAGTGCACGCGAAGCACCGAGCGCTTCTTGCCCTTGAGGTTTTCTGGCTCCGAGTAGCTCACGTTCGTGATCTGCAGATCGCGAATCGTGTCCAGGTGGTAGATTTCACCGGGGAGCAAACGCAGCGTAAAGAATTCCACAGGGGCCGACATGGTGTGTTGTTGGTGTGTGCGTGGGCGGTCCAGGCCCGACTTTTTTTTCAGGGCACGTGCAAAGAAGGTGGCCGAACATATCGGGTAGGTACAGTGGAGGTGCTACGAACGACGCGCTTTTTTTTTGACAGGCAAGACGCGCACGGAGGCGGGGGAGGGAGGGGCGTGAGCGGGTGGGTGTGTTGGGGCGCGCTCGAGGACGTCTGTAGAGATGGCAGGGAGGGTGATGTCGGCGTACGGTGCCGCATCGCCCCCGCCCTTGCGCTGAATAGCGCGATCCATAGCATCGAACAGGCGCTGTGTGCATGTGGCCGCTTCGGAGGGGTCGTGCCACACGCACGCATCCTGCATCATGTGCTTCAGCAAGAGATCTTCCAGCATGGGATGAGGAAGTGAGCAGGGGCGTGCCTTGGGTGGAGGAGACGGTGCCGCGCTGCCCTGCCGTGTCGTGCTCAAGACAAAAATGCCGACGGCATTGCCTGAGCAGCACTCTTGGCGGAAACCCATGCGCTCCCAAAACCCATCTACACTGAGGCGCTCGAGAGCTTGGCGCTCAGCCATGGCTTCGCGATGCGCAAGCGATGCAGCCCTGGGGATGGGCTTCATCGACGCGCCTGGCTCGTGCGCTGTAGCGGCCTGTTCGTTGACGAAGCGGCCCTTGGGGTCGTCGGGAAACACGGGTATCATGGTCGGCACGACGCGTGCGGCCAAGGCCTCGGAACGTGTAGCTGCGTGCCTATGCTCCCATGAGCACGGGTGTAAGGGCAGCGGCACATCAGCCACATGGTATGGATGCCCATACTGCCACTGTGCACGAGACACGGCGCTGTCTTTGGCAGGATGCAAGGGCACGATAGCGTGCGAGTCAAGGCGCGTGTAGCCTGGGATAATGTAGAAGGCGCGCGCCTGTACGCTGAGAGCCACATGACTGAGGCACGTCTGCCACCACCGGATGAGCGCCGCGTCGGACAGGACACGCTTGTTGGGATGCTGGTGGGAAGAGGGGAACAGGTAGGCATCTTGCGCACGCGCGAGGACATGCAAAGAGATATGGTCGATAGGCGTGGTCCAGTGGTCATGGACGAGAAAGTAGTGCAGCGCAGCGGCGGTGAGAGTCGACGTGAGCGACCGCGCCGGTGGCAAGTGGGCGCGGGCCGCCGGTGAGGGCGTCGGTGGGCCGTATCCACTCGAGTCGAGCTTTGACACGTACACGAGCCCAGCACGCTCACGAGGCAGCGTGTACACGTACAGCTCGAGCGCATACGCGAGACGCCAGGCGTCTTGAGAGCGGTACGCGGCCGTCACGATGACGTGTTCCTGCCACGTGGGCACGGCCTCGTCCGCCCGGGCGTCGGTCGGGTGCACATGCGCCAGCGGGTACAAGGAGCACACAGGGCGCGGACAGCTGTGCAGGGCGTGAATGCGCAGCGTGCCCTTCTCACACACATGGGGCCGTTGCGCCTCGACCGCGGCTTGGCACCATGCCACGAGCGACATGGCAAGCCACACGCCTCCACATGCATCGATTGCCACCCGACACGGCCTGCCGTGTCCGGGCCAGTGCTCGGCTGCCGACGCTCGAGTGTGTGGTGCATGAGCTTGTGGCTCGTGCGGTCGAGGCGGGTGCGCGGCGCGTGCATGTCGATGTAGACTTGCAGGCGTGGCGCGTCGTGTGTGTGGATGATGGACAGGGCGATGTGGATGCGTGGGAGTTGCGGCCTGATGCGCATGGACTGCGCCATACACCGCCTATGGCGTGCCTGCCGTGGCTCAGCCTGCTTGAAGTGCATGGGCAGAGGCGTATGCTTGTACAGAGGGAGCATCGCGTCCTGCATCGCGGTCCGTCGAAGCATCGCGATACGCGCGTTGTCTTGCATGACGTGTTCGGCGGTGTGCCCGTCCGGCGGCGGTACCTCGCACGCCGACGCCAGCGTACGATGCATCGACTGCGCATGCGGCTGTATGCATGGGCGCATGCGCGTCCGTCGGTGCGTATCACGGGCCTCGGCCTCCGTGACGCCATGCCGGCGGGGCGGAGCATACACGCCTCGCTCACGTTTCGGACGAGGCAAGACGAGGCGTGGACCGCGACGCTCGACGGCACGGTGGGAGATGCTCGTGCCTATCATTTCGTGGCGCTGAACGGCACGCCGCATGGCTTTGCATGCCGTGATGACGTGCCGTGGAGCGGCTCGTGGTGGACGCCGCTGTATGGCGTACTGCGGTCGTCGTTTGCGCTGCGCCTCGAGGTGCACCGCGCGCAGACGCTGCCGGAACTTGTGCTGCCTGGATGGACAGCCTTGTGGGAGCGCCTGTGCCAGGCGCCGCCCGTGCCGCGCGCGCAAGGACCGCGTGCGGTGCCGCTGATGACGCGCGAGCCCACAGCGTCGCTCGTGTTGCCTGCATCGCTCGATCGCGTGCGTGCGATTGCGCAGGTGGACAACAAGTACGTGCTGTGCCTGTGCGATGCGTCGCTGCTATGTGTGGATCAGCACGCCGTCGACGAGCGCATCCGAATGGAACGCGACCTGACCGCCTATGTCATGGCCTGTCTTGGCGGCGAGGGACACAGCCGCGCGATCGAGCCGTGCACGGTCCCTTTGCCCGCGCACGTCGTCGAGACCCTGAGGTTCTGGGGCTGGGACGCGGTGCGTGGCCACGACGACACATGGCACGTGCGCGCTGTGCCGGCCATCGTCCCACGGCACGCTGATGTCGCCCAGGTCGTGACGCAGTGTGCTACATGGACGGCCGAGCATGCGGACGACATACGCACATGGCTGCGCACGGCGATGCACGCGCAGCACGGTGCGATGAGTGCGCTGCGGTACCTTCCGCCCGTGCTGCGCGGCATGCTCGCGTCGCACGCGTGCCATACGGCGCTCCGCTTCGAGCAGTCCCTGTCACGTGAACAGTGTGATCAGCTCGTGGCGCAGTGGCGGCACACGACGCTGCCGTTCGTGTGCGCGCACCATCGCCCGTCGGCGGTGTGCGTGGCGCGCGTCCCCGCCGCTGGACCGACGCCGTTCCCTGTGCGTTGGCACGTGCTCAGCCAGCTGGCGTGAGCCACGCCGCTCCACGTAGCGTGGAGGAGGGATCACGTGGAGGAAGGCGACGAGGTGGCGATCGCGACGGGTTTTTTTTCGCTCATGGACTTGACGAACCTGCGCGAGAGCCTCGAGTCGCCCGTCCATCCGGCGCCCAGCCGCGTGCATGATGAGCGGCTCACGAATGAATTCCGCATTGCTGCGCTGCAGCTGACGAATCTGTACAAACAAGGCCGGAAAAATGCGCGCGAGGCGTTCATGGATGGGTACAGCCAAGCGCTGGGCGACACGCTCGAGTGCGTGCGCACAGCGGCTCAGGGCGCATCGGCGCACGACGCGCAGACGCGCCTGGCTGGACTGTGTGACTATATTCAGCGGCGGCTGGACGCTCTTCAAAGCGACGTTCAGGACCAGGAAGAGGCCGCGCAGGCCGCCGCGGTGCATGACCCCGTCGACGACAGCGTGTCGCGAACGCGGCGCAAGGCGCGGCATGCGCACGATGCGCCCAAGCGCGCCACGCGCCCGCCTGGCGCGGCCGAGGCGCCACCGCCGTCGTCCCAAAGTGCGTGCGATTCAGATATGGACGTCGCGCCCCTCGCCCACGACCGCTCCCACCCACGCAAGCGGCGGCGTGCGATGCGCGATCCTAGACAGCGTGTATAGATCGATACCCCGGGGCCCGGCGCCCCTGCCTTCCAGGACCACGTGTGTGGAGGCGCCCCATGGGCCGTGCTGGCGCCTGGGGCGACACGTTTCCCCCGACAGCGCTCTTGGTGTGGCGGAGGCGCTATGCAGTATGTGGGCAAGCTCATGTCGTCTGTGTACAATACCATTACGCCGAACATCAATCCGTCGACGCTCACGGGAGCGATTGATGTGATTGTGGTGGAGCGCGACGTGGTCGTCGAGGAAACGACGACGCAGCCGGACGGGTCGACGGCCACGCAGAAGCGGACGACGACCGAGATGGCGTCCACGCCGTTCCATGTGCGCTTCGGCAAAATGAGCGTGCTGCGCCCTGATGAGCGCAAGGTGACGCTGCATCTGAACGACTCGCCGGATCCGCTGCCGTACGCCATGAAAGTCGGCGAGAATGGCGAGGCGTTCTTTGTGATCAAGGTCGAGAACCCCGACGAGCCTGTGCCGGACGCGCTCGTGACGAGTCCCGTCATGAGCCCCACGCCAGGCACAGGTGAGCCGGTGCCTTTGCGCCTCGACGAGTCGCATGCTGAGCCGCCCGCGCCCGAGGCGGCACCCGTCGAGCTGGATCTCGATATCGAGGGCTACAAGTTCAGCAACAGCAACAGCCAAGTGGCGCTGAAGCAGGGCCAAAAGTTCGCCAACGAGCTGCCGCTGAATCGGCAGCATGGCGGCAACAACCCGCTGGTACTGAGTGAGCGCCTCGATCACCACAACCTGCGCTGGCAGCACCAGTTCCTGGGCTCCGTGTCCAAGCTCATGGCGGTCGCGCCCGGCCCCGACAAGCCCAAGACGCCGCCTGCTTGCTCGCGGCGCATGAGCGACTCGTACAGCGAGGCTGTGCCGGAGCGCCCGCGCCTGGCCGCGTCGCTGAGCGACTCGGACTTGTATGCGAGACGAGGCGCCGACGCGGCGACAGAGGCCGTGGCCTCCGAGGTCACCGAGCAGCCGGACATGGAGGACGAGGTCGCCGGCACGCTGACGTGCGCTCCGGCCGATCCGTACCTGTTCCAGCTGCGCGTGGACGACAACACGGTGTACTCGTTCGAGCTCAGTCTGTGCTCGCTGCCCGCACAGGACCAAGAGGCCGAGTACGTCTTTGACGAGGGCCGCGTGTCGTTCCAGCGCTTCCTCGAAGACGCCTCGATCGTGCGTGATCCGCGCCTGTGCATCCGGCACAACGACGCATACCACTATCGCGAGCGCGAGTCGGACATGTTCACGACCCTCGCCTACTACCGCGATGTGCTCGTGCAGAACGGCACGCCCGTGCCGAAGTCGAGTGCATGGAGCCGCTTTTGGCGTCGGCCGGCCGCGTCGAGCGACGCCGCGACGCCGACCGAGGCGCCGGCCGCGCGGCCCGAGACGTACGTCAAGACACTGCGTCTGTCGTCCGACCAGCTCAAGCAGCTCGGGCTGCAAAAAGGTGTAAATACCCTCACGTTCAGCGTCACGTCGTCGTACTCAGGCGTCGCGACGTGCCGCGCGCGCGTGTTCTTGTGGGACTGTGACAAGCCCGTGGTCGTGAGCGACATTGACGGCACGATCACCAAGTCGGACGCCCTCGGCCACGTGTTCACGCTCATGGGCCGGGACTGGACGCATCTCGGCGTAGCCAAGCTGTACCACGACATCGCGAAGAACGGGTACCGGCTCATGTACCTCACGTCGCGTGCGATTGGGCAGGCGGACATTACGCGCGACTATCTGCGCGGCATCAATCAGAACAACTACCAGCTGCCGGACGGCCCCGTGATCATGAGCCCTGACCGGCTCATCGCGTCGCTGCACCGCGAGGTCATTCTGCGCAAGCCCGAGGTGTTCAAGATGGCCTGCCTCCGCGACATTGCGCGCTTATTCGGCGACGATCCGAGCCAGCCCGACCACAAGACGCCGTTCTACGCCGGCTTTGGCAACCGCATCACCGATGCACTCAGCTACCGCAGCGTCAACATTCCGAGCTCGCGCATCTTTACGATTGATTCGAATGGCGAAGTCAAAATGGAGCTGCTCGAACTCGCCGGATACCACACGTCGTACCCGAACATGACGGACCTCGTCGACCAAATGTTCCCTCCGGTGCCCAGCATGCGACGCAACGAACACATCGCCGCCTATACCGATTTCAACTACTGGCGCGACGACGGACGCGCGAGCGACATCGCTCTGCCGCCCGACGAGGAGCTCGTGCCGGTCACCCTGCCGTCATCGCCCCCGCAGCGCGGTGTGCGCAGCCCCAAGTCGCCTGCCTCGTCGATCGGCTCGCCGTCATCGCCTCCCCTGCCGCCCCGTGACGATGCCACCGAGCGGCCCAGCCGCATCCGGCGCCTCCTGGGCCTGAGTGGTCGTCAGCGGAGCAAGCCCCTCGATCCTGCGCCTGATGCACCGGCAACGAGTCCTCCCCCTGCGCCGCCCAGCGAGCCGTCGTCCCTCGCGGCGCTGGACGAGCAGGACATGTCGCCCGAGGAACGCCAACGCGACAGGCGCCGACAGCAGCTCTTGTACGGCACCTCGTCCTTCTCTCGCAACGATGCCAAGCAGGAAGCGGACGAGGACCCGCTCCTCGAGGCGGGTGATATCCAATTCGAATGGCGTGGATAGACTATGTACCATGCATCCCCGTCCTAATGTGGCGAGTCGCACTCGGCTTCGGCCAGTACTCATCATCCCACTCGTCCTTCCGTGGCTTGTGGCTCATGTACACTTCCTGCCCGGCCGCCTGCGTCGTAGCTCGTCGGCGGGCCGGCTTTGGCTCCTCCTCCTGCTCATCCTCGTCGTCGTCATCATCATCTAGCAAGTCAGACACACACGAGCGGCCTTCACGGGGGTATCGAGGCCGCAGACCCAGCTCGGGCAGCGGCACAACGGCAATGCCTCTAGCATCAGGCCGCCGAGGCAGACGTGGCGACGGCGACGGAATACTGACCGTCGGATCCACTCGGATGCGCTGCGACGTCGATGGCGGCAACGATTGCGAGCGCCGAAGGCGCGTCGCCTTTCCGCGGACGTGCGAAAGCACCTCGGCACCGAGCGCCGCCATCTCCTGCTGGTACCGCCGCTGGACCTCTTCGGCCTGCTCCGACTTGGTCTTGGGCGACGTGCGGCGTCGCTCCAGGGCCGCAAAACCCCATAGATCAGGCGACAGACTATCCCCGGGCGCCTCACCGACCTGCCGTGCAGGAATGCGCTGGCCATCTAGGAGTGTCACCATCCCTGTGCCTCCAGGGCGCGTCGCACGCACCAGCTCGCGGCAACGATTCCGCTCCTCCGCAAATGTGACGCGTGTCGGCGACGGCGAACGTGACATGGCATCGTTCGAGTGGCGTCGAAAGGGCGACCAGGACCGCACGAGCGAGCGGCCCCGCATCTCGCTCTCAGCATCAGAGAGTCGATCGCGGCGGGGAACAGACAGGTATCGATGAAGCGTCCGCTCACTGGGCGTATCGTATGATGAGGCATCGTCGTCCTCGTCCATGTCCTCCTCGACTTGAGGTAGCGGCGCAAACTTGACCAGTCGTGACGCATGAGCCGGCGTAGGCCGCGCAGCATCCGTCTCCTGCTTCGCAAGAGCCTCGGCAGACGCCATGCTCTTGCGTGTATTGATAATAGAGTTGAGATCAGCCAGCTCCAGCGGGTCCATCGGCGCATCTTGGTCCTTGCTACTCCGCCGCTGGATCGTACGCGTACGACGCTTACGCCATTTCGAGCATGGCGGCATGCTGAGTGTGAGATACAGGTGCGGGTGGGACGAGAGCGGATACAGGGCAGAGGCAAATACATCGGCCTGAGGAAGCACGACCCATGTGTGGCAAGGCGAGCCGCCACCGCCACCATCCGGCGGCTGCAAGATGCTTACGCCACGGTACGCAGGCTTGCGCGCGCGCCTATTCAGTAGGATAGAGCCTGGCGGTACGCGCACCGTAGGAGCGCTATCCAGCGCCATGCTATAGACCCACACGCGCCTGGCAATGCGGAGAAGCACCAGAAGAAGTGGGCGGCCAGCGGTCCTGCGACCTTGGCGACCAATCACGACCCACTGGTGGATGACGTAAGCACATCCAAAGACCCCCTGCCAAGACGGCGCGGCGGCGGGGGGCGAATCGTCGTCGTGGCATGTCATGATGTCAGATATACTATAGAGCCTAGGAATGCACAGGCGTGGCTGTGCCGGAGATGGAGCGTGACGCCGGCGCAGGTGGGAAGATGAGGAATCGCAGACGATGCAAGATAGGAAGTTTCGGGAACAGAACAAGCAACAGACCGGCCAAATTTAGCGAGAAGAGCCATGGATTGTAGTGTGAGTAATGTGTGGACAACAAGAACATGGCAATCGGAAGACTCGTCAAGTACTTTTTGGCTGGTGTGTATTGGTATCCCTGATCAATCTGCTCCCACAGTGTTAGTTCATCGTACGCGCCACTATTGAGGTCCTGCGGGGCACCCTTGACATAATGGAAAATGCAATACGATACAAGCATGTATCCCAAGTTGACAATGGACCATTTCACCGCGTCCGAGATACCCGGCACTTCGTTGATGATCAACTTGGCCAGCGTGATCAGCACGACATGAATAACCCATGCGCCTACCATGTCAGTCACTCTGTACATACCTTTCATATTCACCCATTCCGCATTTACATTCGGCGCCACGGACTGATCCACGACCTCGTCTGGCGTTTCACGCACATGCTTCACCATGATGAAGCTATTGCTCCGGCGGTGCTGGCGCCGTCGCGCGCCTGGTTCTGTGCCACCCTCTGAAGCATCTTTAGCCTTGGCCTCCTTCTCCTCTCTCACAGTCGGCGGCTCCAGAGACCCGAATGGTTTGGTACTCATCCGCCTAGGTGATCGTCGGTGGCGTGGAAAGGGCCCTGGGCCCACGTACTTGGCAGCGGACCCAAGGTCTGTCCACGCAGGTCTTCGGCCGAACGCCTTGCTTCTGTCGATGTCTATGGCTCCACCAGGGGCAATTGGTCTCGGCTACCTCGGAAGAGCGTTGACCACCGCGGGTATACGCGCTTGTACAAGCTCATCAGCACTGTATCCATCTGCGAGAGCGGTCCATCGAAATGCGCTGCTTGTCAATGTCGTGAAAACATACCTTTATAGTAGCCATGTGTGCCGAGGCTCTCCGAAATGTGTCCCGTGCGGCCGTACTTGGTCCGCAGCGTGATAGGGGCAAAATAGCGCACATCGTCCGCATTGAAAAACATAAAGCGAATCGTGGCAGTCTTCTTGTGCACCTTGTATGGATGACCTGACAGGATGATGCGCTTCGTGATAATGCGCGTGGGAGCAATATCCAGGACGGAACCGGCACCCACAAGGTGTGGTGTCTGCTCGGCACTGACCCCATCGTCATCGTAACCAAACTCTTGGCCTTCAGAGCGCATGCGTAAAAGCACGACCGGCACATTCGCACCGCCAAATGTCACAGGCGCATATACACTGCCGACCGCCGCACCTGTGCCATGCGGCAGGAACCGCTCAAATTTGTACACTTGATTACCATCGCGGCCTACACGGCGCAGGTGTTGCGAGTACACGGGCCGAGCATGGTACCGCCGGAAGCCGAGACACACGACGAGAGGGTCCTTGGATCGAACTGGCGCATCGTACTCGGTATTGCGCGTGATGGTGAAGTTGACGACACTCTTTTTGTGTTCGTGACGAAGCAGGCCGAAGAGCACAAAGGGAAGCACCTCGCGCTTTTTGGGATTGGTCTCTGCGTACACGGCACGCGCAGCCGCATCGCGCGGGACGTGTCTGATCCAAATACAGACTCGGATACCCGGCGCCACACCGTCAAGGAGTGCGTGGCTTTCCACACGCTTGCGTGTTTTGCTAAAGTCGTCGAATTGGAAAAGACGCGCATAGTCTTCCGGCAGATCCTCATACGGGTCCCAGTAGCTTGTGTACATGCTCTCGAGCCCGCGATAGCGCGCGTAACGCTGCCGAGCCGGCACGTCCATCGGTGTGTCGACTTCGTCAGGAAACTCGGCTTCAGCAGCTTCCTCCCGAGCCGTATGTTGCTCCTTACGTCTTTGCTCGCGATAGGCCTCGATCGCTCGTATCTCTTCATCTTCATCAGCGTCCTCGTTTTCTGCGCCAGATACAGATGCATCGTCCTCCTGGCTTTGCTCTTCTTCCTCCGTCTGCACCTCTTCGTCATCGTCCTCCATGGCATCGTCTTCCTCTTCCTCTTCGTCTTCTTCTTCTTCGTCGTCGTCGTCGTCGTCGCTTTCAATGATCCACGCAGCCTGATACTTTTTTCCTGCACTATGCTTTTGAATCTCACGTGGCGTCGTGCCTGGGAGGGCGGGAGGCAGGTCATCTTCTGCCATACGTGCCTCGCCTTCCGCCATCTCTTCCTCTGTCGGCCATGTCTGCTCGTTGGCCAGCGCGTCAGGTTCATTCTCACTCACGAGGTCATCGGCCTCATCGTCTTGCCGTCGCTGCAACACGGCGCCAGGGACAAGCACGTCATCTGACTGCGCCTGCATTGTCTCTTCAGGCACCGTATCCATATCGACGCCAGGTGGCGCATAGGTAATTTGATCCACCATAAAGTCGCCATAGTCGGGAATATGCACGAGCCGATTCGCACTGAGTGGCGCACCGCGGATCCAACCCTGTACCTTGAGCGTGCCATAGCCATCATCTTCTGGTACGTATGAGGCCTGCTCGGAAACACACCATGCGCGGAAATCACGCCATGCAACGCGCTTGGGAGCTGTGGTGACGAGGGTGCGAACCAGAACACTGCGACTCGCTGCCTCGTCCAGCACGTGGACTTTGTTCGTGTCAGGGCAAAAGTACTGCACAAAGCTCAGTAGACTCTTTCGCACACTTTGCTCTTCATTCTTTTTCTTCTTCGAGTCGGATCGGATGCCAAGAGACGGCACAACGGCCAGGATCTGGGGCATACCATGCGCTTGGAGCGAGCGCAGGCATAGCTCGCCCCATGACCCAGGCTCAATCGAGGTTTCTGCGGATAGCAAAAGGATCACAAAGTCGGCGCAGCGACAGGCGTCCATGGCAGGTAAGAGCGCACCATACGGCATGGGCAAGAACTGCACGGCCTGACGGAACCGTGTCGCGTCCAGCTCGCATATCGGCACGCGCTGCGCCATAGCTTCGTCTGCACTCTTACCGGCCATTGGACGCACACCCAACGCCTCACCATCGCGCTCGAGGGCGCGCACCACGTCCCATTCGTTCACATCGGGCGTCAGGGACAGAATCGCACAGATCCGCGGTGCACCTGCCTTGCTGTGCCGGCCCGTTCCGCCACGGTTCTCTCCGCGAAGTCCCGTTCCAAATATGCGCGTGCTTTCCACAAGGGCGGCACGCTTCTGCTGTGACACCTGCCGCGCCTCGTTCCGGCGATTCTTGCGAGAGCCTTCGGCACTGCCAGACGTGCGCAAAACAGGCGTTTTGGGGCCGCGCGATGCGGTAGGATCCGGCGCGACGTTGCCCTTAGCCGCACGCTTACGTGCGCCCTTGGTCGCATGCCCCGACTTGAATGGTTTGTTCTTTTGCTGGAGCGTCGGCCTATGGCTAAAGGACATGGTACAAGAGAAAATCGCCCGCGTGGAGGACACTTTTTTTTTCTCGGGATGAATAAGCGTTGCTATGCCACTACGTTTTGACGTGCTCCTCGTCGTGCTTGTGGGATGCGGGAGCCGTGGTGGCAGAGTGTTCGCCACGCGCCATTTCTAGACGGTTATTCACAAGGGCATGCAGAGCGATTACCGAACGAATCAGGCTGCTGAGGTATACAATAAGCAGGCGGTCATTGTTAGCCACGCGGAAGCTGCGCACCGTCTCGGGCTTCTCGAGATCAGGCAGATAATTGAATACATTCTGCAGTTCGTAGATAATTTCGTGGTTCACGGGAAGCTCGCCGCGGAGCACGGCGGACAGGTACTCGCGGATGTCCAAGAGGCGGCGATGCAGGCCGTGCAGTGAAGCAAGCTGCTGCGAGACCCGATCGGATAGAGAGCCCATCGTTGACGTGTCGCGAATATCACGCAGCAAATGCTCGACACCCACTTCCTCGGACTCCTCTGCCTCGATCGTCGATGGTACGTGCATAAATGTCTTTTGTGTCGCTGTGCCATCATCCTTGATCTCCTCCACGGCAATGTACGCATCGGTCGGGATACCCACATCTTCGCGGCGCGGATCAATGATCACCATGACGGGCCGTGGCGTGAAGCGCTTAAGCATCTCGTTGATTTCAAGGTCCGACGATCGCAGCTTGGGGCCTGTGTGGTACCACCCGATCATCTTCTCACGGGCGTTGACTTTCTTGAACATCTCGAGCATGCCCTCAATATAGTCATGGTCCAAAAAAAGCGTCTTGGGGTCGTTTTCATCCTCTTCGAACGGCACCGCAAAACTGTTGGCCACATTGACCGACTTGCCATTGTCCTGGCCTAAAAGCACGCCCACACAGCGCTTGCGCGCGCTCAGCGACACACGCGAAGCGTGATCCGTCACAGACAATAGCACGAGAGGATGCACTATGACGGTCGTGGCCGCCGATATCATGCTCATTTCTTCCGAGGTCGTCGGCATCGCAACAAGACAGACCACGCGTCGTGGTCGGCGCCCAGCGTCGTCATCGCCGTCACGTGATGCATCTCGCCCCACATCCTGCGCCACGACGCAGGGTGTCGGGAGCCGTTTTGACTGCCAGGAGCCTGCCCCACGCGCTGCGGTGCGCACGTACGCATGGAGATGAATGCATCGAGGCGTTGCGTGCCGCAGAGATCATTGATGCACCATGCATGCTGGGAATGGTGGGCGTGGCGACAGATCGACGCGTACCTACCGTGACGCGCGTCGCCGTTCTCGACGCACTCGCAACATGCCGCGCCACACCTGAAGCGCAAATGGTACTGCGCCGAAGCTATGGCGTTCTTTTCTCCTGTGATACCCATGAATCTATTCGGCATGTCTTGTTCCCCCTACTGTGCGTCCTAACAGAGCGTAGGCACGTCCGAGCCTTTCGCATCCGCGCACTGCTGGCCCTTTACGACGACACCAAGGATGCGTGCGTGTACGATTTGCTGGATACGTATGCTATGTACGAGCCATCTCTTCTCTTGCCGGCGGATGCACCGCCACGGCCGATGGCGCCCGTGTCATGGCACGCATGGCGGCAAGCCTTGGGGCGTTGGAATGTGCCTGAAGTCGTCCCTGGGCTGAGCATGCCGTACGTTGGCTCGCGTGTGCCACGATGCATTCGTGCAGCTGCCATGATGGGCCACGACGCCGCGCTTGGCAAGTGCCTTGCTGCGTCGTTTGGCCGCTTGTTAGCTGCGCACTATGCGCAGCACCGCCACCGGAAGCGGTCGGTGGATGTGCCGCCGTATGAGCCGCGCGATCTTTCGCTTCTCGAAGGATTGTGTGTGTATGTCGAGCCACTGCCTTGCTTGCCCCTGCCCCTTGTCCCCATCCTCGCACATGTGATTCGGTGCATGGGCCACGAAGCCCTGCGACACCTCTCGGACCACGTCCCCCTGCAGGAGTGGGAACGGGCGTGGACGCCCACTCTGCATGCTCTTGCCCGTCTATTTCGGCGCCTGCCTCCCTTGGCATGGGACGACGCGTTCCCCATGCTCATTCGCCCACTGTGCCACTTGGCCGTGATGGACGGCGTGTCGGATGTGGTCTCGGCCATGCTTATGCGTGTGTTGGTGCACGCATTAGAGGGCTGGCGCAACTTGGATGCGCCAGGTACGCAAGCTCTTCTCGCATGCTTGGTCGAGCTGCAAGATGCGCTGCTGCTCGATGGCGATCCGTCTATTGCCATGTACGTCGAGACCCTGCACCTCCATGCCGTGGTGCCTCAAGCCGGCACGTTTCCATGTCCATTTATCCAGCTGGCCACACCGACGGCCATGCAGGGCTCCATTCTCACGCTGGATCGGCTGTGTGCGCATGTTCTGCAGATGCGACGAAGCGTCCTTGCGTCTGAGCCCCACACGCTGGATGCTCACGTGGTCGATGCTATGGCCACAGCGCTCATTGACATGGTATGGAGCGGACGCGCGTTTGGTCAATTTGTGCAGCGTGGCCTGGTCGTGGACGGCGTCATGACGTGCGACCGCAGTGCGATGGCCGTCATCAAGCAGGCGTGTGATGAGCTGCGGATCGTGCCGTTCGTGCTGGTGGCATCACTTTCGCATGGCGCATTACTTGCGCCGCTTTTTGAGCAGTACTGTAACACCGTCCTTCTTCCCGGCCATGATATCAGAGCGCCGATCACACCGTCGGCGCTGCGTGGCGCACGGGGGGCAGGGGGTCTGCCCGAGCATGTGCAGTATGCCGACATTCGACGCGGCTTTCTCGAATGGCTCGCTGGCCGCGGTGCTCCGCATCTTCTCGCGTTGCTCGAGGCATTTGTCCCGAGCCTATCACATCCTATGCTACATGGAAACTACGCACGTTGACGCATCCGCGCACTGACTGTGCGAAGTTTGGCATACACCTTGCCGGGTGGGCTGCCCATGATCAGCGCCACAATCGAGTCTTTGGCCATACGTATGTTCTGGTACGCGCCGAGGATATGAATCTTGGTGTCGGCCAGCACAATGCGTGTGCGGCTCGCATTTTCGATAGCAAAGCGAGTACGACCGTCTTTTCCGGCGATACGGCCGATCGCGCGACTAAGATGGTCGCCATGCAGAGTCTTGACATCTTTCATCTCAAACGAGTCGACGTACAAATCGTCCAGACGCAGGAGCGCAAGTGCATCGTCCGCGTCAAAGCCAAGAGCATACGCCTTGACAAAGTCGCATGCCTTCTGCAGCATGCCCAGATCTTCCGTGTGCTTCGACGACTTGATCTCGACCGTGCGAGTCCGTACATTCATACGCACCATAAGTCCCGCCTGCTCCACGAGCGGTGTGTATATTTTGGGCCAGTCGCGCTTGAGGGGACTCATGCGGTGGGGCGGTATAGGCACTTTGCGAAGTTGTGACTTGATGCGCTGGTCTACACTGGCATGGGATGCTGCCAGAGCAGATGCACTAATCGGTGCGAATTGCAGCTTGTCGTCGTCACCGTCCATCGGCTGAGCCGCGTCGTGGGCCTCTGTCATGTCCTCGTCTATGATCAGCTCCTCGTCATCGTCGTTGTCTGGCTGGAACTCGGCTTCATCCGAATCCTCTTGCCCAAATGGCTGGCGCTCAGGCAAAGGCGACGCGGAAGCCTCTGTATGCACGGCCTTGGCGGCGTGCTTCTTCATCGTGGGAGCCATCCAAGGACCGAAAAAAATTTCGAGCTGACAAAGCACACTTCAGCGCGACTGACTTGCAGCCGGCCGCTATCAAAGATGAACAACCCACTTGTGACTATTGCCTAAGAAACACATACCAGCACAAAGTGCGTAATTACTCGGTGTGCACACCCGTCGACGAGGCGGAGAAGCCCGTCTTGTTGATGTCAGCAGCCGAGGCCGGCACGCGCGAGGCCGGCGACGAGCCGGTCATCGAGAGGAAGGCTGGGCGCAGAACGCGGTGGTACACGATCTTGGCACCCTGCGTCTGGGGGAGCATAAGCCACACGATCGCGAGTGTCTTGAACGTGTAGTAGAAGGGGAACCAGTACAAGACGAAGCTCACAAACGTCTCGACAAAGTTGAAGAAACCGAACACAACCCAGTACGTGAGCCACTGGATGTCGTCCTGAGGCTTGGGCGTCTCAAGCGCATTCAGCGAGAAGTACATGGGAATGAAGAAACCAATGAAGTTGGTCAGGAAACCGGCGAAGCTGAAGGTAAGTCATCATCGAGTCACATACATGTTGAAGAAAATCAGCTGGCACATGTAAGTACTCTCATATACGTACGATCGTCAGAATCGCGAGACCCGTCACGGCGATGTAGGACTTGGGCACGGGGAGGTGCTTGTCAAAGCGGTTGAGAGCGGGGTACTTGGACAACTGCGCTCAGTTAGGGCAGGCGCGTACATACCTCACCATCGAGCTATCATGTTGGCAGCACACAAAGTGCACAAAGAGTTAGCATGCTGCCTTACTCTGAATTCGCACCACATACCTGAGCCATGAACCGGTCAACTTTTTGCTGGATCACCTGAGCCTGCGAAGCCATCGTGGAACAAACGAGGTTGTTTTTGGTAGGGAGAAACAACAAAGTCACAGGCGATTCAACACGTCCCACCTACCCGGCTGGTCCTCGCCCGTGTTACACCGCATGTTTCTGGTACCTTATAGGCTGTGTTTATGAACTCTTCCTTCAAGCACATGCCGCAGCCCTGAATGATTAGTCAGCGTTCACGAAGCCAGAGGGTCGACGTGCACGCCGGCGCTGTGCCTCGCTACGCCACACGATTTGCCCTGTGTCACAAGCCGTACAAGGATGTTGACCGCTGCGAGCAGAAGCACTATGCTAGGCGTGTTTTCGCGTCCTATGCTTCTTAGGTCTGTACGTGCGCCCATGGTGCGGCGCATGTACTCGGACAAGGCTGCCGAAGACCAAAAGCAAGAAGCTGCGAGTGAGGCGTCGGCGCCTGAGAGCGCCGAGGCCGAGGACCCTGTGGCGAAGCAGCTGCAAGAAAAGGATGCGCGCATCAAGGATCTGACGGATGACTTGCTGTACTGCAAGGCTGAGCTGCAGAACGTCCAGCGCCGCACGGCGGAGGAGAAGAAGACGATGGGTGATCACGCGATCTCGCGTCTTGCCAAGGACCTGACAGAGTCGGTCGATGTACTGGACCTGGCCCTGCGGTCCGTGCCCGAGCCACTGCGCACGACGAAGAGCGAGGATAATGAGGCTTCGCGTGCGCTCGTAGAGCTCTATGATGGTGTGAGTCTGACACGGAAGAGTATACTGGACATGCTTCGCACACATGGCATCGAAGCGTTTGACCCCCTGGGTGAGAAGTTTGACCCCCTGCTACATGAGGCGCTGTACCAAGCGCCTGTGCCAGGAAAGGAGCCTGGATCCGTGCTGGACTGTAGCAAGATTGGCTATATGATTAAGGGACGTCTCTTGCGCGCAGCGCAAGTGGGCGTGGTGCAGGACACGGCCTAATCTCCGTACGTAGACAAAATCCTTGGCATCGTGCGGTGCCTCCCACGTGATGTCAGCGCCGCTCTCTGGGGTAGCGGGGGACGGTGCTGCGATGCCACGTCACGTGTTTCCTATTCTTCGGGGGCGCGAAGAAGCGGCAGGCCCTGGGAATGTGGGCCGGTCCAAGTGGGCCGCGGGGCGGCCGTCCACTCAGTGGTGCGACAATTTTTCTGCGCAAGAAAAAAAGTGGGTTTTTCTTTACCCTCTTCTTCCCAAGCGGTCGTAGTCGTTGCTCCGTCTCTAGCGGTTGCCACCCCACGAAAAAAACCAGAAAAAAACCAAAAACTTACTTTTAGATACAGAAAACCATGTCGTCTGAAGTTGCCGCGACGCAGCAGCCAGCCACGAGCCAGGCTGCTCCATCGGAAGCTGCCGCTGCCGCGCCCCCCGCTCCGGCCCCGAGCAAGCCGGCAGATGTGGCTGCTGACGACAAGGAGAAGAGCGCCAAGGAAGAGAAGGAAAAGTCCAAGGGAAGCGGCCAGGTGAACACCTCGCTGTACGTTGGTGAGTTGGACCAGAATGTGAACGAGGCGATCCTGTTTGAGATTTTCAACATGGTCGGTGCTGTGAGCAGCATCCGTGTGTGCCGTGATGCCGTGACTCGTCGCTCGCTGGGCTATGCCTACGTGAACTTTTTGAACGCGGAGGACAGTGAGCGTGCTTTGGAGCAGCTCAACTACACGCCGATCCGCGGTCGTCCTTGCCGCATTATGTGGTCGCAGCGTGACCCGGGCCAGCGCCGTGCGGGCCAGGGCAACATCTTTATCAAAAACCTGGATGAGGCGATTGACAACAAGGCGCTGCACGACACCTTCCTGGCGTTTGGCAAGATCCTGTCGTGCAAGGTGGCGTCGAACGAGCATGGCAGCCTGGGCTACGGTTTCGTGCACTACGAGTCGAACGACGCCGCCGAGGAGGCGATCAAGCACGTGAACGGCATGCTTCTGAACGGCAAGAAGGTGTACGTGGGTCATCACATCTCGAAGAAGGACCGTCAGGCCAAGATTGAGGAGGCGCGTGCGCAGTACACGAACGTGTACGTGAAGAACCTCGACCCGGCGGTGACGCAGGAGGAGTTTGAGAAGCTGTTTGAAAAGTACGGCAAGATTACGTCGGTGGCGTTGGCCACGGACCAGGAGGGCAAGAGCCGTGGCTTTGGCTTTGTCAACTTTGCCGAGCACGAGCAGGCTGCGAAGGCTGTGGCGGAGCTCAACGACACCGAGTTCCACGGCCAGAAGCTGTTCCTCGGCCGCGCCCAGAAGAAGGCGGAGCGTGAGGAGGAGCTGCGTCGTGCGTACGAGGCGGCCAAGAACGAGAAGCTCTCCAAGTACCAGGGCGTGAACCTGTACATCAAGAACCTGCCCGAGGAATTTGACGATGAGCGACTGCAAGAGGAGTTTGCGCCGTTCGGCACGACGACGTCGGCCAAGGTGATGCGCACGCCCACGGGCGCCTCGCGTGGCTTCGGCTTTGTGTGCTACTCGGCGCCCGAGGAGGCCAACAAGGCTGTGGCCGAGATGAACGGCAAGATGATCGAGAACCGTCCGCTGTACGTCGCGCTCGCTCAGCGCAAGGACGTGCGCCACCAGCAGCTGGCTGCGCAGATGATGCAGCAGAACCAGCTGCGCATGCAGCAGCAGCAGGCCGCCGCTGCCGCTGCTGCGCAGATGTACCCAGGTGCGCCGGGCATGTACTACCCGCAGCCGCCTGGCGCGGCCCCCGTCGTGGGCCTGAACCAGTTCCCTGGACAGGTGCGTCCGCCGTACGCGCCCGGCATGATGCAGGGCATGCCGCCGATGGCACCGGGCCAGGCGCCGTACGCGCCCGGCCAGTTCCCGCCGCCCGGTGGCATGTTCCCGCAGCTGTCTCTTATACACAT
>OJLW01000090.1_pt1 | contig 49607 bp, 44 predicted proteins | sample 1597021 | NCBI WGS metagenome assembly OJLW01 (sample SAMEA3904676, study PRJEB24821) | metagenome | biome: Builtin; feature: hospital; material: surface | place: USA | collected 2013-06-03
TTCAGAACGTCGTGAGACAGTTCGGTCCCTATCCAGCGTGGGCGTAAGAAATTTGAGAGGATCTGTCCCTAGTACGAGAGGACCGGGATGGACATACCAATGGTCTACCAGTTGTTCCGCCAGGAGCATAGCTGGGTAGCTACGTATGGAATCGATAAGTACTGAAAGCATCTAAGTACGAAACAGACCTCAAGATAAGATTTCTCAGAGTACGTAAAGAAAATACGTTTGATAGGTCCAAGGTGTAAGTGCAGTAATGTATTAAGCTAATGGATACTAATACTTTATATCTTGACTGGAAATATTGTTTCCCATTAAGGTGGGGTCCACAAAAAAGGTGGATGCTATTTAAGGCAAGCCCGTCCGGCTTATGGAGGACTCTCCATGAAATGGTCGAGCGAAGCGAGAAAGATGGTTCAAAAAATATGGTGATGATTGCATGAGAGATACACCTGTTCCCATACCGAACACAGAAGTTAAGCCTCATAACGCCGATGGTACTGCCTGGGCAACTGGGTGGTAGAGTAGGAAGTCGCCAAACTAACAAAGATCTACAATTGTAGGTCTTTTTTAGTGCTTATAATAATCCTTTTAAAATAATCCTCAAACTATGATAGTAGAAGCTAGTCACATGGGTTATAAAACTTAAATTTACAGGTCCTTCATATAATTAAATCTACCTATATTGATAAAATTCGTAATATAACATTGCTTTTTTAGCTTTATATTCCAAAAAAGTTAATTTTTCTCAATGATTTTTTTAAAATTTATGTTTAGAAATAAAAAGCCGGGGTATATTATTAATAACAAGATAGATAAACTATCCTGGCTCCTCCGGTACAGGTAGTTTAAAAAAATTGAATAGGATGATTTATAATATTTTGATCTGAGACTTACTAGTAGAGAAGTTTTAAATATGTGCCCTTACAGTAGTGATATATGAGTAAAGAAGAGTATGTTGAGTAAGATTTCATAGAAAAAGTGGTGGAAGATAAGTGTAAAAGTAGAGCCATCTGACATTTTTCTATTTTATATAGATAGGATTAGATAAAAATGTAAATCAAATTGTTGTTTGTTAGTAGAATATTAGAAGACATGGTACAAGTAAATTTCGTTTAAATAAGAATTAAAGGAAGGATGATAAAGAGTGATTGAACCTAAATCAGAATCCTGTACTGGAGGAGTTAAATAATCGACTTTGGAGTGTAAAGAAATTTCAAGGTCGATTTTTTTGTGTCTATTTTTATTTAAACTTAAATTTTTTCGTTTATTATAGTTTTAAGGATAAGTACATTTTTTAAATCATTATGAACATTTTATATTGGATGAGTAGACTTTTAATATTTTTATTTATCAAAATTTTATACTTCTTGTGTTAGACTAGATTAGTAGGAGGATTTATGAATAAAACTATTAACAAATTACAAATTATATTTTTCTGTCTACTTCTTTTAGGAGCTGTAATTTTCTTGAGCCTGAAATCTTTTGGACATTCTAGAGGATATGAGCTTGATTTAGTATTAGGTAGAAATAATCTAACTAATACTGCTAGCAATAGACAGCTTGCCTATTGGAAAATTGATGATAAAAATATGGGACCTTGGGATACCATGCGTCTTGCCAAGGATTGTGACAAGATGACGATAGATCAGATAAATAAAAAAATGGGTAAAGTTGTAAAATATTCTGAAAAGTCCAAATTATATCTTGGTGGCAGGGAATATGATGAAATTGGTGATGAAATGTTTGAAAAAAACAAGGATAAAATTAAGGATATAATTAAGATTAAAAAACTTGAACCGGGAGCTTATCTAATAAAAGAAACTGACGAGTCTTTTAAAGTTAGCAAGGCTAAGGACAAGCTTACAACGAGGATTGAGTATGTGGGCCAAGAATCTGCACGAGATGGGGTGTTAGAGTTAGAAGCTGATTAGAATAAAACATCCCCCAAAAAAAAACTTATTTTTCAAAAATGAAGAGGTCGTTTTAAATGACTTCTTTTTTGTTGTGGATTATTTTTATGTTCTAAACTGGATGAAAAAATCCTCATTACTATTGCAAATGATTTGCAGTAGGTGTATGATAATTACTATCGCAAACCACTTGCATATAGGAGGATATATGAAAAAGAATTTTAAAAATTTATTTGTTATATTTCTTCTTGCCCTAGTTAGTATGACTTCTTGCGGCAAGGAAGAGAAGAATATTGAAAATACAGCTACTGAAGAGAAAAGTGCTGAAGTAAAAAAGACTATTTATTCTAGCTTTTTCCCTGTTGCTGAATTTGTAAAGATGATAGCTGGGGATAAGTTTGAGGTAAAAACTATTATTCAGACTAATGAAGAGCCTCATTCTTTTGAGCTTACTAGCCAAGCTATGAAAGACCTTGATGGAGCTGACCTTATAGCCTTCAATGGTGCCGGAATGGAATCTTTTATTGATGATTTGAAGGCAAATATTAAGGATGATGATAAGTTTTTGGACCTGTCTGCAGGTCTTAACTTGCTTGATTCATCTAAGGAAGGCTCCGATATGACTTCTATTAATCCTCACACCTGGCTTTCTATTAAAAATGCCAAGGTAATGGTAGATAATATTTATAGGAAGTTGTCAGCAATGGATCCTGATAATGAAGCCTATTATAAGGAGAATCTGGATAAGGCCCTTGCCAAGTTTGATGAACTTGATAAGAAATTTGAAGATGAGCTTTCTAAGGTTAAATCTAAAGATAAATATTTTGTAGTCTCCCATGCTGCCTTCAATTATCTAGCTGATGATTATGGACTAAAACAAGTGGCTGTCACTGGGATTTCTCCAGAAGAAGAGCCATCAGCCAAGGACCTTAAGACCATTGCTGATTTTGTGAAGGAGAAAAATATCAAGACAATCTTTTTTGAGGGCAAGGCTACACCAAAGGTTGCAGAAACTTTAGCAAAAAATACAGGCACAAAGACATCTACCCTCTACACCATGGAAAATCTTGACGATGATATGGTAGCAAAGGGCTATGTGGGCCTTATGGAAGAAAATCTTAAGGCCTTGGTAGAGTCTTTCAATGAATAGGACAATTCTAAAGGCCGAAAATCTTAGCTTTGCTTATGATAAGGACCTAATCCTAGATGATATCAATTTTGAAGTCAAAGAGGGAGAATTTCTAGCCCTTGTCGGAGCAAATGGTGTTGGAAAATCGACTCTCCTAAAGCTAATTATGGGAGCGCTAAAGGCTAAGGAAGGCCGTATAAAAATATTTTCCGATGATATAAGAAAGGATGACCACTACAGGGACTTAGCTTATATTTCTCAAAATGCTGTGGCTTCTTACAGGAATTTCCCAACAACTATCGAAGAAGCTATTAAAATCCACATTTCCTACCTAAAAAAGAAAGTTGATTCCAAGGAATTGATGGAAAAGTTAGGCCTTTGGGATCATAGGAAGAAGGCCCTAAGTGATCTATCAGGTGGCCAAATTCAAAGATTTGCTATAAGCCTTGCCCTGATAAAGGATGCAAGCCTAATCCTCTTAGATGAGCCTACAACGGGCATTGATGAAGACTTTGCCAATGAGTTCTTTAAGGACCTCATAAGTCTTAAGGAAAGTGGCAAGACCATTTTGATCATCACCCACCAGCTAGATATGGCAGGGGCCTATGTAGATTATGCTCTTAGGATTAAGAAGGGGAAAATCGAGAGAATAAGCAAAGATGAGTTTAGTTTGTGAGGAAATATGCCAGATATATTAGAATATGAATTTATGCAAAGGGCCTTCATAGTCGGTGGACTCTTGGCCTTGATTTTGCCTTGCATGGGTCAATTGGTCCTACTTAAGAGGCTATCGATGATTGGGGATACCTTATCCCACTCATCCCTAGCAGGCCTTACCATTGGCCTTGCCTTTGGCTTTAGTCCAATCCTTGCGGCAATAATTGCTTGTCTTGTGGCAGGCCTATCCATAGAACTTATTAGAAATAAATTAAAGGCCTACCAGGAAATATCAACGGTGATTATCCTTGCGGCATCAATAGGCCTTGCGGGAATATTTTCATCCATGGTCAAAAATACCAATGCTATCTCATCCTACCTATTTGGATCCATAGTGACTATTTCAGATCAGGAATTTTATTTAGTGATAGGAGTGGCTATTTTTGTAATTTTGGCCTATATAAGCTTGTACAAAAGCCTTTATCTTACGATTTTTGACCCCCAGGCGGCCAAAATTATGGGAATTAATGTCAAGCTAGTAAATATATTTATAACCTTTTTAACAGCCATAGCAGTATCAATATCAGCTAAGACAATAGGGTCCTTGATAGTATCATCAATCTTAGTCATACCAAGTATTAGTGCAATGCAATATACCAAGACCTACAAGGCGACCTTGTTACTATCAATAGGATTTTCCATTATTTTTGTATTTTTAGGTCTAATAATATCCTATTATCTAGACTTAAAACCAGGGTCTGTAATAGTATTGATATCTGTAGTATGGCTAATTATAAGCCTTTTTATAAAGAAAAAATAAAGGAGAAACAATGAAAAACAAGAAAAAACTAGGAAGAGCAGTCCTACTTGCTTGCCTATTTGCGACAAGCCTCAGTGCCTGCTCCCTATTTAATAATAAAGAAGCAAAAACATCTGTTAACAAAGCAATAAAAACAGGTCAGAAAACAAGCTACATTGCCAAAAAATCTACCATCAAAAAGGACAAAACAACAGAAGTTTTAGTAGATGCTGAAATCAAAAAAGAAGACATAGTAAAGGTCGTAAAACATGGCGACCATTGGCATGTTTTCACCAAAGATGGTAGGGAAAAGATAACCTACACCGACCCAAGTCAGATTCAAGATACAGGTAAATTTGAAATGGTAAGTGTAGTAGGCAAAAATCAGCTAAAAAATAAAAATGTAGTAGCAATAAAAAAACACGGTGATCACTACCACGTCTACTTAGCAGATGGGACAGAATACCTAACCTACGAAAACCCATCAGCTCTTTTTCCTAATATAAAAATAGGAACCTATGTAGGCAGTCATGGATCACATAATGCAAATAAAACAAAGTCAGAAAAAGTAGCCGAAAATAAAAAAGTAAAAGAAAAACTAGAAAAAGATGATGAAAGAGTCATCAAAATTCTAAAGCACGGCGACCATTATCATATCTACACATCAAAGGGCAACGAATTTGTAACTTACGAAGACCCAAGAAGCCTATATCCAAACGCCTCCTACGGAATTTATGAAGGAAGCCACGGCGATAGAAAGGAAATGATTGCTAAAATTCTCAAAGAAGAGAAGGAAAAGCAAGCTAAAAATAAAGATAAAAAGGAAGAAAGAAGACCTGAAAAACTACAAAAAGATGATAAGTTAATAAAGGTAGAAGATGAGAAAAAAACTCACAACGTAGTAAAAATCTTAAAGCACGGAGACCACTATCATATCTATACAGCTGATGGAGATGAATATATAAGCTACTCTGACCCATCAAGCCTTTATCCAGATATTCCAATAGGCACCTATGAAGGAAGCCATGGAGATAAAAAGGATAATAAAGAAAAAGATAAAAAGCCAAGCGAAGATAAAAAAGAAAATCCTAAAGAAGAAGTAGACCAAGATAGGCCAGAAAGCCCTAGAGATAATAAAAAATCAAGAATAGAAAACTTAAAAATAACCAATATACTAGGCAAGGAAAAAGTCGACCGCTACGATATAGTCAAAATCTTAAAACACGGTGACCATTACCACATCTACGATTCAAAGGGAAGAGAAGGTGTAACCTATGAGAATCCACAAGATATCTACCCAAAGGCAAATTTTGGTCAATATGAAGGCAGCCACGATAATCAAAAAGATGATAAAAAAGACTTCACCTGGCCAGAAGGAATCACAAAAATAATCGACCACGGTGATCATTGGCACCTCTACAAAGGAGATCAAGAAGTAGGAGTAGTAACAGAAAATCCTAAGAGTCATTATCCAGATGCTGAATATATCAACGATTCAAAAGATTATTCCCATGTAGAAGTAAATGATGGTGACCTATTTTCCTATGACAGCGTCAAAGGCAAAAAAGTAGCAGGTATAGAAAGAGTATTTGACGATAGGTTCAAACAAATGGATAGCTTCGGAAAAATAACCGATGGCAAAGCGGCATTTGGACCAGGTGGCCAATACAAGGGTGGAGATGTATTCTACTGGCTTCACGGAGATCATTATCATTACCTAAGCATAAAAGACCTAGTAAAAATGGAAAAAGCTGGAGAATTAGGCGATTTCACAGCCAAAGACATAGTAGCAACCCTAAAATATAAGATGGAAAATCCAGACGTACAAATAGGCAAAGACTATGATGATGAAAAATCAGAAATCCTAAGATATAATATAAAACAATTCTTAGAAAAAGCATACCCAGAAGCTTCTGTAAATAATATAGAACTAAACTTCTATGTATACGGAACAGAAGACTTAGTCTTCCATATAAGTGACTTTGAAGAAGTAGACGGAAAAATAGTCTACAAAAATGGTAAGCTACCAGAAATGAAAAAAGAAGAAGCTGAAGAAGAAAAATCAGACGAAAAAATTGAAGAAAGTCCTAAAAATAAGGAAGAAAAGGAAACAAAGCCTAAAATAGAAAAGAAAGAGATAGACCCAGAGGAGAAAAAGGAAAATCTAGAAAAAGCCCAAGATGGCTATGAAACTAGAGAAGAAGCAGAAAAGGCCGCACAAAAAGCCCTAGAAAGCGACTTTGCAAACAACGCCTACGATCTAATCCAAGGCTCAAATGGTAGATGGTTCTATAACTTAAAAGTAAATTAAAAGCAAGAAAGCACTTAGGATATATAAGCTAAGTGCTTTTTAGATGGGTTTTTAGCGAAAAATCGCACTTAAAAGTATAATTTTAACTAATAAAAATACTGGAGTTTAGGAAAATGGATATTAATTTTAAAAAACAAATACTGAATGATTTTTCAATAAGTCCTGAGGGATTTAAGGATAAAAATAATATTTTTGTGGTAAATAAGGCAGATGAAAGTTTTCTTTTCTATAATAAGGCTCCCTTTACTGCGATTTGTACAGGAGGAAAGGTCTTCATGAGATCAGAAAATCCTGATTTAATAAATAAACTTAAAGAAAAATTTAAAGAATATCCAGGCGCTTGGTTTGCCGAAGCAGAAAATATTAGGGTTTTGGATAAAATTTTGAGAGAATTTGGAATAGAAATAGACAATTTTTTCCCTCTGATGACCTTTTCTGACAGGAAGGCCCTGGTAAAAGACTATAAATTTACAAGAATAGAAAAAGAAGATATAGAAAATTACAAAGGTAAAACTAAAATGGCCTTTGCTTTTGATGAAGATGATAGACTAGGCCTTAGTTTTTATGATGGCAAAGACCTCATAGCCCTAGCAGGAGCCTCAGTTGCTGGAAAATATCTTTGGGATATAGGCCTTGAGAAATTTTCTAAAGAACTTAAATACCAAGGTCTAGGTGCATCCGTCTTAAGGAGCCTATCCTTGATAATTAGACAAGAATATGAAGATATAAGCCCAATTACTGCCACACAATTTTCCCACACCAAGTCTATCAATACATCAATAAGAGCGGGATACGAGATGAATCTTTGCATCACTGGCAAGCAAAAATAGACACATATTAACTGGTGTTTGGCGTTGACAAAATCTTTGAAAGGGGTAATTTATAAGAGTAAATATTTTTGGGATATAGCCAAGTTGGTAAGGCACCAGATTCTGACTCTGGAGAGCATAGGTTCGAGTCCTATTATCCCAGCCACTGAGATTTCTCTTTTTAGGGAAGTCTTTTTTTGTGTCTATTTTAAGAAATTTTATTCTGAACTTAGCATATATTTAAAAGCGAGGGATAATTTGTAGTTATTAACAGATATAAATAAGATATCTTTATTAATCTATATTGACAAAATCGTTTTCACTAGGTATACTAAAACCTACATAAGCGAAAGAATTTAAACATTAAGGCACAATTATTTTTGTGTTCACAAAGATTTATTTGGTGATTTTTTATGAAGGAGGGGAATTTATGAGTATTAGTTATAATGAAGATAAGAGGCTGTTTAGTCTTCATACAAAAAACACTAGCTACCAGATGATGGTTGACGAGTTTGGGCATTTGTTTCACCTATATTATGGGCCTTTGAATCATGGAGATATGGATTATTCTATTGGTAAGGTTTATATTCCATTTTTGGGAAATCCTAATGAGGTTAACACCGATAGGTCTTATTCTTTGGATGCTTTACCACAGGAGTTTCCTACTTTAGGAACTGGGGACTTTAGAAATTATGCCTTGAATATTGAAAATAGTGATTCCTCCCAGTCTTGTAGGCTGCTGTTTTATGATTATAAGATTAGTAAGGGTAAATATGAATTATCAAAGCTTCCTCATATATGGGCGACAGATGATGAGGCAGAAAGCCTTGAAATAATACTAAAAGATCCAGTAAGTGATATAGAAGTTAGTCTTCTATATGGGATCATTCATGATAAAGATGCTATAACAAGAAGTGTTATCATAAGAAATAGAGGCAATAATCCTGTAAAAATCAAGAAAGTCATGACTGCCTGCTTGGATTTCCTATCGGGGGATTTTGATGTGATTAATTTTTATGGCAAGCATGCTATGGAAAGAAATTTTGAGAGGGTAAGTCTTGACCATGGTACTTATTCATTTTCTAGCAGAAGAGGTGCTTCTAGCCACCAGTACAATCCTGGGGTGATCTTGGCTGATAAGGATGCAAAAGAAGATTTTGGCAACTGTTACGGTATGCTTTTTGTTTATAGTGGCAATTTTTTATGCCAAGTTGAAAAAGATCAGATCAATCAAACAAGGCTTCTGATGGGCCTTAATGACGAATTGTTTGATTATCCTTTGGACCCAGGTGAAGAATTTGTGGCTCCAGAAGTTATTATGTCATTTTCATCTGAAGGATTATCAAAGCTATCTAACAACTACCATAAATTGTTATTAAATAACTTGTGTAAGTCTAAGTTTGTTAAAGAAACTAGACCGGTGTTAGTAAATTCTTGGGAAGCAGCGTATTTTGATTTTAATGCAGATACTCTTGTAAATCTTGCCAAAGAAGCAGCCGACCTTGGTATAGACATGGTAGTTATGGATGATGGCTGGTTTGGAAATAGAGATGATGATAATAGCTCGCTTGGTGATTGGTATGTCAATGAAGAAAAATTGGGCTGTACTCTAAATGAGCTTGTAAATAGGGTAAATGATCTGGGGGTTAAGTTTGGCATTTGGATTGAACCTGAAATGATTAATGAGCTAAGTGAGCTTTATGAAAAACACCCTGATTGGGCTATCAAAATTAATGGAAGAGACCCTATACGCTCTAGAAATCAACTTGTCCTAGATTTTTCTAGAAAAGAAATTAGAGATTATATTTTTGAGAAAATATGTAAGGTAATAGATCAGGCTAATATTGAATATATCAAATGGGATATGAATAGGTCTTTAGATGATGTTTATAGTGGGACTTTGACCTATGATTATGTATTAGGTTTGTATGAATTTTATGAAAGAATGATTGAGAGGTATCCAAACATACTCATAGAAGGATGTAGCGGTGGCGGAGGAAGGTTTGATGCTGGAATAATGTATTATTCTCCTCAAATCTGGACTAGCGATAATACCGATGCCATAAACAGAACAAAAATTCAGTATGGGTCATCTTTCTTTTATCCAATATCCTTTACAGGATCTCATGTTTCTGCAGTTCCAAACCACCAAACAGGAAGAACTACCAGCCTTAAAACTAGAGGTATTGTTGCAATGGCAGGAACTTTCGGATATGAAATGGACCTATCAAAGCTAGATGATTCTGAAAAACAAATTGTAAAAGACCAAGTAAAGACTTACAAAAAATACGAAAAGTTAATTCGCTTTGGAGATTATTACAGGTTATCAAATCCTTTTGAAGATGAAAGTGCTGCTTGGATGTTTGTTTCAGAAGACAGGAGTGATGTCTTGGTTAATCTCGTAAGGACCTATATTGAGGCTAATATGCCAGTGGGTTTTGTTAAGCTTAAGGGTCTTGATAAGGAGGCTTTCTATATTGATGAGGAAAGTAAAATGATATATTCGGCAGTTGCCCTAATGGAAGTGGGCCTTGCCTTGCCAGTTGCTAAGTCAGAATATGAGGCTTATCAATTTAAGCTTAAAAAATTATAGAAATATAAAAATCAACAAAAGGAGGAGTTATGACTAGAGAGATATTTTTAGGAGTAGATGGGGGAGGAACAAAAACAGCCTTTATCCTATCAAAAGAAGGAGAAGAATTCTACCACAAGGAAAAAACCATCCACCTAAGCCAAGTATCAAGAGAAGAGTTCAAAAAAAGAATTGAAAATGCTATATCTAACTTGACCAAAGAAGCAAATATAAGCAAAGAAGACATAGCCTATACCTTTGTATCTGTACCAGGCTATGGTCAATATCCTGATGATGAGGCCTTCATAGACGAAAGCTTAAGAGAACTTCTAGGATCTGATAATTTTAAGGTAGGTAACGACTGTCTAAATGCATGGGCAGGATCCCTAAATGCCAAGCCAGGCATCAACCTAATCTTAGGTACAGGATCAATAGGTTTTGGTCTAGATGACAAGGGAGAAAGCATGAGATGTGGCGGTTGGGGGCCACTAATAGGAGATGAATCAAGTGGTTACTATATTGGTAAGAGATTAGTCAATTATTTTACCAAGCAAAGTGACGGTAGAATACCAAAAACCCTACTCTATGATGAAATTAAAAAAGAGCTAAATATAGATGATGATTTTGAAATAATTCCTCTAACAGATGGCATGACAAGAGATGAGCTAGCAGGAATTGGTAAGATATTTTCAAAACTAATAGAAAATGAGGATGAGTGCGCCCTAGAACTATTAGATAAAGTTGCCTATGAAGCAGCCCTTACAATAAATACCCTAGGCAAGAGATTAAGCTTTGAAGGAGAGGTTTTGGCATCATACTCTGGCGGAGTCTTCAACCTTGGAAATGTATTGACAGATGCTATAGAAAAATACCTAGATGAAAACATAAAATTGGTAGCACCATACGCAGACCCTACAATGGGAGCTTTAATATTAGCAAAGAAGTATTGGGAAGAAAGTAAATAAGATAAATAATTGTAAAAGACTTTTTGTATAATTTAATTTTATACGAAAAGTCTTTTTTGAAAACATATATTAATATAAGAAAGCTTAATTAAACTATGTTTTATAACAAAACAAACATAAACGAAAATCAAAAAAACAATTTACAAAGTTAAAAATAGAGTATTAGGAGGGAAAATATTTTTATAAAGCTTATGTTCTGAAAAACTTGGTTAAAATCAGGGTTTAAGGCCCCTTAATACTTTTGTAGAAATGATTATATATAGGCAATTATAAAAAATATTAAAAATTCTCAAGAAAACGCTTGACAAAGAAATCAATTTCTTGTATACTGAAATCGAACAAAAACGAAAAAAAGAAAACACTATCAAACAAAAACTTCAAACTCATTAAATTAGGAACTGACATGAAATAATTTTAGATTATCATGCGGAAATATAAAAAGGAGGCAGTATGAAGGTATTTCTAGCATCCGACATGGATGGAAAAGGGCTAAAGGATGCCCTAGTTGCAGAAGTTAAAAGACTTGGCTATGACTACGAAGATCTCACCCAAGAAGGTTTTGACCTAGTAGATAGCTCAGAGGCAGTATGTAAGAAGCTACTAGAAGTAGATGGCATGCTTACATCAGGATCAGATGACCAATCAGTAGGAGTAGTAATTGACAAGTACGGTGCAGGTTCTTACATGGCTTGCTCAAAACACAAGGGAATGATAGCAGCAGAAGTAAGCGAAGAAAGATCAGCCCTTATGACAAAAAGACACAACGGAGCAAGAATCTTAGTTATGGGTTCAGCCATAGTAGGAGAAGAACTTGCTAAATCATGTTTAAGATCATTCTTATCACACGGTTATGACGGTGGCCGTCACCAAATAAGAATAGATATGCTAAACAAAATGCTTTAAGGAGGTCTAAAATGAAAATAGCTTTAGGATGCGATCATATAGTAACAAGCCTTAAGATGCAAGTATCAGATCATCTAAAGAGCCTTGGACATGAGGTTTACGATGTAGGATGCTACGATAACACCAGAACCCACTACCCAATCTACGGCAAAAAAGTTGGAGAGCTAGTAGGAAGCGGCAAATGCGACCTAGGAGTAGTCCTTTGTGGTACAGGCGTAGGCATCACAACAGCAGTAAACAAGGCTTTCGGTACAAGATGTGCCCTAGTAAGAGATGTAGAAACAGCAAGAGCCGCAAAAAGAGAACTAAATGCCAATGTAATAGGCTTTGGCGGAATGATAGTCGGCAAAGACTTAGCTTTAGAAATAGTAGATGGATTCTTAAACACAGAATATGAAGCAAGTCCAGAAAGAGAAAAAATAATCGAAAAGATTATGGCTATCGAAGAAAATTACAAGGCAGATAGAGAAAAACAAGTAGCTAACGATGGATTCTTTACAGAATTCTTAGAAAAATGGGACAGAGGGGAATATCACGATTAATAAGGAGATTAAAATGACAAGCGAAAAGAATTTGACAAGACAAGATATTGGCATGATAGGCTTTGAAATTGTAGCCTACTCAGGAGATGCTAGAAGCTCACTATTAGAAGCAATCAAATGTGCTAAAAAAGGTGAATTTGATAAAATTGACGGCCTTGTAAGGGATGCTCAAGAAAACTTAAATATAGCCCACGCTAAGCAAACAGAAATGCTAGCTCTTGATGCCCAAGGCAAGGAACTTGAAATCGGTTTCATCATGATTCATGCTCAAGACCACTTAATGACAAGTATCTTATTAAAAGATATAGTATATGATTTATGTGAAATATATAAAAAATAAATTCTAGGAGATACTAATGAATAGTATAGTTAAACAAATAAAAAAGTGGCAGCCTTATTTTGATGCCTTTGCTGCGAATAAGTATGTTAGCGGAATGAGAAATGGTCTTATTTTACCAATGTATGTTCTAATATTCTCAAGTATATTTATGGTTATAACATATGTGCCAAATATATGGGGATTTCATTGGCCTGAAAATATAGAAATGTTATTGTTAAAACCATACGATTTGACTATGGGTATTTATGGTCTTATTGTATCTGCAACAGTTGCTAAAGCGTTTACAGACATCTTAAACCAGGAACAAGCACCTGGTAAAAAAATTAGTTATGTAGCTACAATGGTGACAACTTTGTCTGCATTTTTAATTTTATTAACTGATCCAGCAGAAGGCGCTTTATCAACATCTTTTTTAGGAGCATCTGGAATGATAGTAGGTATTATTTTAGGTCTAATAATACCAAACATATATAAGTTTTGTGTTAACAGAAACTTAACAATAAAACTTCCTAAAGAAGTTCCACCAAACCTATCAGAATCATTCGCTAGTTTAATTTCTTATGGATTGGCAATATTCGTAGTTTGGGCATTTGATATTGCCTTTAGATATTTTACAGGTGGACAAAATATAGGAGAAGTTCTTCTTGCAATTTTAAATCCGATATTTAGAGCGGCTGAATCATATGTGGGAATGGGAATAATATATGCGGCAACAGCATTTTTCCAATTCTTAGGAATGAACGGTCCAGATATTGTATTCCCAGCTGTGAAACCAGCAATGTTCCAATTCTTAGCAGAAAACCAAGAACTATATAGACAAGGTCTACAAGCTTCACACGCAATGACTAACTCATCTTACGACATGGCAGTTGCTTTTGGAGGAACAGGTGCTACATTAATGGTTACTTTAATGTTCGCATTCTTATCTAAATCAGAAAAAAATAAAGCGGTCGGAAAAGCTGCAATAGTACCAGTATTATTTAACGTTAATGAGCCAATAACATTTGGTGTACCTCTCATATTAAACCCAATGTTCTTAATACCATTTATTTTAACACCAGTAGTAAATACTTTCTTGTTAAAATTCTTTATAAGTGGTTTGGGTATGAATGGATTCATTATGGAAGTTCCTTGGACAACTCCAGGATTTATAGGAACTATATTAGGAACCAACTTCCATCCGCTTTCATTCCTACTAGTATTAGTAGTTATGGTGACAAATAGTTTGCTATATTATCCGTTCTTCAAAGCATACGATATAGAATCTGTTGAAGAAGAAGCAAAAATGGATGAAGAACTAGAAGTTTCTGAAAAAGATGAAGTAGTTTTAGATAGATCAAAAGTTAAAGATGACAAGATAAATGTATTAGTTCTTTGTGCAGGCGGTGGTACAAGTGGCATGCTAGCAAATGCTTTAAATGACAATAAAGACAAACTTAAAGAAAAATACGGCGTTGAATTTTCAGCTAGAGGCGGTCACTATGGACAACACAATGAGTTTATGAATGATACAGATATAGTAGTTCTTGCTCCACAGGTATCTAGTTTCCTTGAAAATATGGAAAAAGAAGCAAGCAACTATGGAATTAAAGTTATTGCAACCAAAGGCGCTGAGTATATTAAATACACTAGAGATAGTGAATCTGCAGCTGAACTTATTATAAAAGAACTTAATAAATAAGAGATAGGAGTTTAAATGACAAAGCAATTTCCTGATAACTTCATGTGGGGCAGCGCATCAGCTGCCTACCACTTCGAAGGTGGGTTTGATAAAGATGGTAAGGGTCTAACAGTTCAAGATGTAACTCCACATGGAGCTAGAGGAATAATAACTGATGGACCTACGGATGATAATTTGAAGCTCAAAGCAGCAAACTTCTATGAGAATTATAAAGAAGATATAAAACTTTTTGCCGAAATGGGATTCAAAGCCTTTAGAACATCAATTTCATGGGCTAGAATATTCCCTAATGGAGATGATGAAACTCCAAATGAGAAAGGTCTTCAATTCTATGATAATGTATTTGATGAGTTGCACAAATATGGCATTGAGCCGATAGTCACTTTAGCTCATTATGAAACCCCTCTTTCTTTAGTAGAGAGATACAATGGGTGGATGAATAGAGACTTAATTAAAATCTTTGAAAAATATGCTGTAACAGTATTTGAAAGATATAAAGATAAGGTTAAATATTGGATTACTTTTAATGAAATAAACTCTATGTTTGAAACACCTTTTATTTCAGGAGGTATAAAGACACCAGAGAAGGAATTGACACCAAGCGATTTATATCAGGCATCACATCATCAATTAGTAGCTAGTGCGTTAGTTACAAAAAGGGCTAGGGAAATAAACCCTGAGTTTAAAGTTGGATGCATGATTTCAGCAAAAGGAGTTTATCCACTACGTCCTACTCCAGAAGATGCAGTTCTTGAAATGCAGAAGAAAGATGAACTAGATTTCTTCACACATGTTCACGCAAGAGGTGAATATCCTTACTATATTAAAAGAGTTTTCGACGAAAACAATATAAAATTAAATATTACTGATGAAGACAGGAAACTTTTAAAAGAAAATACTGTAGATTATATATCATTAAGTTACTACAGATCAGTTTGTGTAACTAGCCTTGAAGGCAAAGGATATGAAGATATCAGGGATGTTGATGAAGATACATTCACAATAAAAGAGGTTTTAAACCCAACATTAAAAACAAGTGAGTGGGGATGGCAAATAGACCCTGTCGGATTTAGGATTGTTTTAAATCAAATTTATAACAAATATGAACTACCAATATTTATTGTAGAAAATGGATTGGGAGCAAAAGATAAGTTGGAAGAAAAAAACGGAAAAATTGAAATCCATGATGATTATAGAATTTCTTACTTAGAACAACATATCAAAGAAGTTTATGAAGCTATGTTAGATGGTGTTGATATAATAGGATATCTGACTTGGGCAGCAATGGATGTTGTAAGCACAACAGAAGGCTCGATAGATAAAAGGTATGGTTTTATCTATATAGATTTACAATCTGATGGGACTGGAAGTCTCAAAAGATACAAAAAAGATAGCTTTTATTGGTATAAAAAATTAATATCAACAAAGGCAAATTTAATATTAGAATAGGTTTAATATGGAAGCTATAAAAGGAAGAATAGGACTTATTCTAGTAGCAATAATATGGGGTTCCGGCTTTGCAGCCAGTGCCCTTGCTCTAGAGAGTTTTAATACAAACCAAATACTTGCAATGAGATTTACAATAGCGTTTTTAATTTGCTTGCTAGTTTATAAAAATGACCTAAAATTAATTAACTTTAATGTTTTGAAAAAAGGAATAATAATTGGGATATTTTTATTTTTGGCGTTTATGTTTCAAACAATAGGGCTAAAATACACTACAGCGAGTAAAAATGCATTTTTGACAGCTGTAAATATTGTAATAGTACCTTTTTTAAGTTTTATAATACTTAGGAAAAAAGTGGAAAAACAAGAATTACTAGGTGCTCTTGTTACTTTATTCGGTATAGCATTATTATCTTTCGATTCATCAGGAATTGGTGGAATTAATAAGGGTGATATTCTAACTTTGGTTTGTGCTGTGTTTTTTGCTTTGCAAATATTCTATACAGATTTCCATGTTAAAGATGTAAATCCTGGAATAATTATGATTGGACAAATGGGAACGGCGGCGATATTATCATGGATTCTTGTAGTAATAAACAATGATATAAGAATGGGAATAACTATTGATAATATCAAACCTATACTATATCTGGGCGCAATAAGTACTATGGTTGCCTATGGAATACAGACTTGGGCTCAAAAAAGAGTAAGTAGCACAGAAGCAGCGGTCATACTATCAACAGAAGCGTTTTTCGGAATGTTGGCATCAGTAATAATACTAAACGAAAAACTTTCTTTGGGTATTGTTATAGCTGCAATATTAATATTTACAGGAGTAGTAATAGTCCAATACAAACCCAAGAATGTAGTAAAATCTAATTAAGTATATATAAGTTATTCTATGTCTAGGAGGAAAAAATGGCAAGCGAAAAGAATTTAACAAGACAAGAAATTGGTATGATAGGATTTGAAATTGTTGCTTATGTAGGAGATGCAAGAAGTTCACTACTAGAGGCGATTAAATGCGCTAAAAAGGGTGAGTTTGATAAAATTGACGACCTTGTAAAAGATGCTCAAGAGAATTTAAATATTGCCCACGCTAAGCAAACAGAAATGCTAGCTCTTGATGCCCAAGGCAAGGAACTTGAAATCGGTTTTATCATGATTCATGCTCAAGACCACTTGATGACAACTATGCTTCTTAAAGATATTGTTTATGATATATGTGAGATTTACAGAAAGAGGTAAGGGATGGATAAGTTAGTCGAACGAATAGAAAAGTTAAAACCTTTTTTTGAAAAATTATCAAGAAATATTTACTTAAGATCTATCAGAGATGGCTTTATCGCTGGTATGCCAGTTGTACTATTTTCATCTATCTTTATCCTTATAGCCTTCGTGCCTAACGCCTTTGGGTTTATTTGGAGCGATAAGACTGTAGATATGCTTATGAAACCATACAACTACTCAATGGGTATTCTAGGTTTCCTAGTAGCAGGTACAACAGCAAAATCCTTTACAGATATGGTAAATAGGACCATGGATAAAACTAAGCAAATCAACTTTATGTCAACTATGCTTGCAGCTATGATTGGATTTTTAATCTTATCAGCAGATCCTGCAGCAGAAGGTGGTTTCTTAAGTTCATTTATGGGAACTAAGGGCCTTATTACAGCCTTCATAGCAGCTTTCACAACAGTTAATATTTACAAGGTATGTATGAGAAATGATGTTACAATCAAAATGCCTAAGGAAGTACCTCCAAATATTTCTAGGGTATTTACAGACTTAATACCATTTTCTCTAGCGGTTGTGATCCTATATGTAGTAGATATCCTTGTAAGAAATTTTACAGGAAACAGTGTTGCTGAGTCAATAAGTTTAGGTCTTGCTCCACTTTTCCAAGCAGCGGATGGATATCTTGGCGTAACTCTAATATTTGGTGCCTATGCCTTCTTCTGGTTTGTAGGAATCCACGGCCCATCTATTGTAGAACCAGCTATAGCAGCAGTTTTATATTCAAATGCAGAAATAAACCTAGGCCTAATGCAAGCTGGCCAACACGCAGATAAGGTTATAACATCTGGTACACAAATGTTTATCGTAACCCTTGGTGGTACTGGTGCAACACTAGTAGTGCCATTTATGTTTATGCTTTTAGCAAAATCAAAGAGAAATAAGGTAGTAGGAAGGGCTTCTGTAGTGCCAACCTTCTTTGGTGTAAACGAGCCAATCCTCTTTGGTGCGCCAATAGTACTAAACCCAGTTTTCTTTGTACCATTTATCCTAGCACCAATTGTAAACGTGTGGATATTTAAGTTCTTTGTTGATACACTTGGAATGAACAGCTTCACAGCTAACCTTCCTTGGACAACACCAGCACCACTAGGTATGCTTTTAGGACTTAACTTCCAAGTTAAAGCTATAATTCTAATCTTTGTTCTACTAATAATAGACACAGTAATCTATTATCCATTCTTTAGGGTATATGATGAACAAATCCTAGAAGAAGAAAGATCAGGAAAGACAGATGGATCTAGTGACCTACAAGAAAAGGTAAAGGCTAATTTCAATACAGAAAAGGCTGACAAAATATTAGAAGAAAATACAAAGACAGAAAAGCTAGCTCCAGAAGCAAGTTCGGCTGATGATAAGCCAATAAATGTACTAGTACTTTGTGCAGGCGGCGGTACAAGTGGTCTACTAGCAAATGCCCTAAACGATGCAGCCAAAGAATATGGAGCAAAGGTAACAGCAATGGCAGATTCTTATGGCGCTCACAGGGATATATTACCAGACTTTGACCTAGTAATTTTAGCACCACAAGTTGCTTCAAACTATGATGATATGAAACACGAAACTGATCCATTAGGAATTAAACTAGTCAAGACCCAAGGAGCTCAATACATTGGCCTATCAAGGGATGGAGAAGCTTCATTAGAATTCGTAAGAAAGGCTATGAAAGAATGAGAAAATTAGCAGACGACTTCATATTTGGGGGAGCGACAGCAGCCTACCAATGTGAAGGAGCTACCAAAACTGACGGTAAGGGACCAGTAGCTTGGGATAAATACCTAGAAGAAAACTACTGGTATACAGCAGAACCAGCTAGTGATTTTTACCACAAATACCCAGTAGACCTCAAACTTGCTGAAGAATTTGGGGTAAATGGAATAAGAATTTCTATAGCTTGGTCTAGAATATTTCCACAAGGCTTTGGGGAAGTCAACCAAAAAGGGGTTGACTTCTATCACAGGGTCTTTGCAGAATGTAAAAAAAGAGGGGTAGAAGCTTTTGTAACCCTCCATCATTTCGATACTCCAGAAGCTCTTCATTCAAATGGAGACTTCCTAAATAGAGAAAATATCGAACACTTCGTAGACTATGCTAAATTTTGCTTTGAAGAGTTTAAGGAAGTAAACTATTGGACAACTTTCAACGAGATAGGACCGATAGGCGATGGCCAATACCTAGTAGGAAAATTTCCACCAGGAATCAAATACGACCTTGCTAAAGTTTTCCAATCTCATCATAATATGATGCTAGCTCATGCAAAAGCTATCCTTGCCTATAAAGAAGCTGGCTATGATGGAGAAATAGGTATAGTTCATGCCCTACCAACTAAGTATCCATACGACCCAACGGATGAGAGAGATGTTAGGGCTTGTGAGCTAGAAGATATTATCCACAACAAATTCATCCTAGATGCGACCTACTTAGGCGATTATTCTAAAGAAACAATGGAAGGGGTTAACCATATACTGGAAGTAAATGGTGGAAGCCTTGACATTAGGGATGAAGATATTAAAATATTAACAAAAGCCAAAGACCTAAACGACTTTTTGGGCATCAACTACTACATGAGCGATTGGATGGCTCACTTTGATGGAGAAACTCAAATTACTCACAATGGCAAGGGTGATAAAGGCGGCTCTGTTTATCAAATCAAGGGAGTCGGTCAAAGAAGGTTTGATGTAGATGTACCAAGAACAGATTGGGACTGGATGATATATCCAAAGGGTCTTTATGATCAAATAATGAGGGTAAAAAGAGATTACCCAAATTACAAAAAGATTTATATTACAGAAAATGGTCTAGGCTACAAGGACGAATTTGTAGATAATACAGTATATGACGATGCTAGGATTGACTATATTAAAAAGCACTTTGAAGCAATTTGCGATGCCATAGATGATGGTGCAATTGTTAAGGGATACTTCTTATGGTCACTTATGGATGTATTTTCATGGTCAAATGGCTACGAAAAGAGATATGGTCTATTTTATGTAGACTTTGATACTCAAGAAAGATATCCAAAGAAATCAGCCTATTGGTATAAGGACCTATCAGAAACAAAGGAGCTTAAGTAATCTCTTGACATAAGCTTCTAGAATGGAAAAGCGAATGTTAAAAGAAGAAAGACAAAAGATAATTCTAGATAAGTTAAAAGAAAATGACATTATTCAGGTCTCTCAGATGACTGACCTTTTGGATGTTACTGATATGACTATTAGGCGTGATCTTAAGGAGCTTGAGGATAAGAAGTTACTTGTGAGGATTCATGGGGGAGCTAGCAAGATTGAAAAGGCTCGTCCTAGGGAGTTTTCTAATGAGGAAAAACTTCTTAAGAATAAAGATCTTAAGATAGAGATTGCCAAGAAAATCAGCAAACTTTTGGTGGAAGAGCAGAATATTTTCCTCGGTGCTGGCACAACTATAGAGTATGTGAGCGAATTTTTGGGAGATAAGAAGCTTAATATTTTCACCAACTCCCTCTATCTTTTTAGAAAATTAGTCTTTCTTGATAATATTAATATTAAGCTAATTGGAGGAGAATTTAGGAAGGTCACAGGTGCTTTTGTGGGTGCCTTAAGCCTTGAGCTTGTCACAAAGATGAGATTTAACCAGGCCTTTATAGGTGTAAATGGTGTAAACAAGGGCAAGGCTTATACCTATAGCCCAGAAGAGGGGATTTTGCAAAAGATGATTCTTGATAATTCCTTCGATAGGTTCCTTGTGGCTGACTCTTCCAAGCTTGGTTATGAAGACTTGTATCATTTCTATAATCTAGAAGATGCAAAATTTATCACAGATCAGAAAATTGCTTCAGATCAAGCTTTAGAAATAGAAAAATATACAGAAATAATAAAGTAATTCCATAAAGGAGAATAGATGATTTTAACAATCACAGCAAATCCATCTGTAGACATGTCCTACCAGCTAGAAAAGTTTAATATAGATGGAGTTACAAGGACTGATAGGGTCATAAAACATGCTGGAGGCAAGGGAATCCACGTAGGCTATGTCCTAGGGGAATTAGGCGATGAAGTCGTTCATTCAGGTTTTGTGGGTGGTAAGCTTGGAGAATTTATCGAAGAAGGCCTTAAGGAAAGAGGCCACGAGGCTCGATTTGTAAAAATCAAAGAGCCAACAAGAAATTGCCTAGCCATCCTACATGAGGGCAAGCAAACAGAAATCCTTGAAGCAGGCCCTACAATAAGTCCAGCCGAAAGAGCGGAATTTATCAAAAAACTTGATAAAATAAGTACAGGCTGTAAGGTGATTTCGATGTCAGGGTCCCTTCCAAAGGGTCTTGATTCAAGCTTTTATGAAGAGATAATTGCCTATGCCAAAAACAAAGGCATCTTTGTGGCAGTAGACACATCAGGGCAAAGCCTAAAAGATGTAGTAAATGCAAAAATCAAGCCAGACTTAATCAAGCCAAACGAAACAGAAGTGGCAGATTTACTAGGTGAGGAAATCACCAAGGATAATATCAAAGAAGCCCTAAAAAAAGCTCCTCTTGCGGACATAGAATATGTAATAGTATCCTTAGGAAAAGATGGGGCGGTTGTAAAGGTAGGCGATAAGATATTTAAGGCAAGTGTTCCAGAAGTTACTGCCATAAATCCGGTAGGAAGCGGAGACTCATCACTTGCAGGGGCAATCTATGCCATAGATAAGGACAAAAGCCCAGAAGAAGTCATCAAAACATCAATGACCTGCGGCCTTTTAAATGTCTTAACAGAAGAGATAGCCCATATAGAAATAGAAAAGTTTGACAAATACTACGAGCAAATCAAAGTGGAGGAAATATAAGAAATGAAAATTTCACAAGAAAAATTAGCAAACCTAAAAAAATTATTAAATGAAGATGGCGCCATCGCAGCCCTAGCCATTGACCAAAGAGGTTCAATGGAAAAAATGATGGAAGCAGCAAATCCTAGCCTAAACAACGTAGAAGGAATAGGCACATATAAGGAATTAGTATCAAAAGAGCTTACACCTTTTGCATCATCAATCCTTCTAGACCCAATCTATGGTGAAAAGGGAATTAAGGCCAAGGATGCAAATGCAGGACTAATCCTATCCTACGAGCAAACAGGCTATGATGAATACGATGAGGGCAGACTTCCAAGATTAATAGATTTCATGAGTGTATTAAGAGCTAAAGAAATGGGAGCAAATGCAATAAAAACCCTACTATACTACGATTGCGATGACGAAGAAAAGACAAATGACATCAAAAAAGCTTGGGTAGAAAGAGTTGGCTACGAATGTGAAGGTCTAGGCCTACCACACTTCTTAGAAATAATCACCTATGATAGAAATATGGATTCAGAAAAAGGTGCCGAATATGCAAAGGTAAGACCACACAAGGTAAATAGCGCCATGAAAGAATTCTCAGACCCAAGATACAAGGTAGACGTGTTAAAGGTAGAAACTCCAACAAATATGAACTTTGTAGAAGGCCTAGGCAAGGAAGAAGCCGTATACAGCAGAGAAGAAGCCATCAAGCACTTCAAAGACCAAGCTGAATCAACAAACCTACCATTCATCTTCCTATCAGGCGGAATCACAGCAGAACTTTTCCAAGAGACCCTAAGACTAGCCAAAGAAGCAGGATCAAACTTCAACGGAGTCCTATGCGGTAGAGCCACATGGAAAGACTCAGTAGCAATCTTTGGCAAAGATGAAAAAGAAGCTAAAGAATGGTTAGAAACAAAAGGAAAAGAAAACATCCAAACTCTAAATCAAGTACTAAAAGAAACAGCTCACAGCGTATTTGAAAAAATAGAAGAATAAAATATTAGAAGCTCTGGTCAAACCGGAGCTTTTATTTTATGCAAATTTTGGGTATTCTTATAAAAAGACAAGCTTAAATTAAGGAAATATCATGGAAGAAATAATCGAAAAACTAAAAAAAGATCCTAGAAATAAAGCCTATACAGAAAGAGGCATAGGTCCCATTTTTCAATTAAATAAGGATTCAAAAATCCTAATAATAGGCCAAGCACCAGGAAAAAAGGTCGAGGAAAGAGGGATTTTATTTGCAGATAAGAGCGGCGAAAACCTAGTAGATTGGGTAGGCATAAGCATGGATGATCTTCATAGCAAAGACTATTCAATAATACCAATGGATTTTTATTATCCGGGTAAGGCAAAATCAGGCGATAAGCCACCAAGGAAATTTATAGCAGAGGAATACCATCCTCTTATATTAAGACAATTAGAAAATGTAAGGCTGACAATCCTTATAGGAGCCTATGCTCAAAAATACTATCTTGGAGATAAATTTAAGAAAAATCTCACAGAAACAGTAAGAAACTATAAGGCCTATTTACCAAAATACTTCCCCTTAGTCCACCCAAGCCCACTAAACAACAGGTGGATGGCAAAAAATCCCTTTTTTAAAGAGGAAGTCTTGCCTGAACTGAAGAAGATTGTAAATAATCTATGATAAATTATCATTTGAAAAAGCTAATAGTATAATGATCTTAATGATAATAAATATCAAAAAGGAGGATATATGAAAAAAATAAGTGCAAATATCTTAGATGGCAAGTTTGAACATTTAGTAGATGAGGACAATTTACAAATTACCCACCTACAAATCAAAAAAGGCGAGGAAGTACCAAGCCACAAATCAGATAAAAATGTAGTAGTTGTAATATATAAGGGAAAGGTAGATTTTAAGGGAGAAAATGGAAGCGAAATAATAAGGCCGGGTGAAATCATCACAATGGATCCAAACGAAATGCACGCTCTAGAAGCCATAGAAGATAGTGACCTTATGGTTATTAAGGCAAAAATTTAAGTAAATATTATATATCAGACGGGTGGATACTTTATCCACCTGTTTTATATTGTGTTTACAAAGATTTTACTAATTTACAAAAGTAACGCAAAATGATATAATAAAAATAAGAAAATCTATATATTAAGGAGAAGCTATGAAAGGTAAGAAAATTTGTAAATTAGCAGCTATAATGATGTTTGCATCATTATTTCCATTAGGAGTAAATACTGTATTTGCTGATGAAGGGGATACAGGTCCAAACACAGAAGTCAAAGAAAAAAACTTAAAAGATTATCAAAAAGACTTAGAAGCAGCAAAAGAAGAAAAAGCAAAAGTAAATGAAGAAATCAATAAAGTTGATGAAGAAATAATATCTAAAACAAGCCAAATTGACCCTAATCAAAGTAGGCGAGATGCTTATGAGAAACTTGTAGAACTAAAAAGAGAAAGAAATAGGGTTGATGATGATAAAGAACAATTAGAAAAAGATCTTGAAGAACTTAAAAAACAAGGTTCTGAAAAACCAGATGTTTCAAAATTATTTCCAAGTCAAGAAGAATACGAAAATCAGAAAAGAAGAAGTGAAGAAAGAAAGGAACAAATTAAAGGCGCTAGCATAGAACGAGATCAAAAAAGTAAGGAATTAAAGAAAAAACAAAAAGAAATTTTCATAAAAAAATATGAAAAAGAAAGAAGAGAAGAGAATTTCTCTAATTTAAACGCAGAAGAGAAAAAAGATGAACAATTGAAAATAGGTGGTCTTAAGTTTGAGATTAATCAACTTGATTCACAAATTAAAGATTTAAAAACAGGCTTAAATAAAGATGAAAATATATTTAGGGATTATGAGTCTCCAAAGCTTAAAGAAATGGATTATCAGCTTGAGATTAAAAAAGAATATGAAGAAGGAAAGGTAAATCTTGATAATATAGATATTAAGATAGCTGAAAATGAGACCAAGGCAAAGCCGGCTATAAATGATTATATAATTGATGAACAAAAATATAATGAAGTTTCTAAGCAAGTTAATGATAAAAGATCTGAAAAATCTAAAGTTGTAAAACAAATTGAGGAAAAAAGCTCTATAGCTTCTTGGATAATTAAGATTCAAAACGATGAAAGAGACTTATATTATCAAAAAAATAAAGATAAATTAAAAAGAGAACAAGAAAAAATCCAAGAGGAAACTAAGTCTCTTGCTAGCAGAAAAAATGAACTTGATGATGAATTGAGTAAATTGGGAGCAGAACTTAGCAAGGCAATAAAAGAGAACAATACCTCATCTAGATATTCTACAGAATATACTGTCAAAGCTAATAAATATAAAGAATTAAAAGCGTTTTTAGAAAATCCACTAGGCTCTACTGATAAATTAATAAAAGAAAAAGAAAACTTACTAGCTGAGAAAAAAGCTGAACTTAAAAGAATGAACGAAGAAATAGCAAGAGTTGAAGAAGCTAAGTCAAATATTAAGGATTTAACTGAGGAAGAAAAACAAAAATTACAAAAAGAAATAGACGAGGCTAAGGACAAGAAACTATCTTACTTAAATAAAAGAGAAGAACTAGAAAAAGAAATCGAGAAAATACAAGAGATAATAAAAGTTTTGATGGTCAAAGAAGATAAGACACCTGAGTATTATGACAATAATTATCTAGGATACTATAACTTTATGACATCAGAAAAAGATGATGAAGTAGAAATTAAAGTAAAAGATAAAGAAAAGATGGTTATATCAATATCAAGACTAAGAATAGCCTATAATAGAAGTGTTGAGGTATTCAAACGTGCGCAAGATTTTGTAAATAATAAGCAAATGTCAAAAGAAAGAAAGCAAAGATTACAAAGTTTACTAGAAAAACAAGTATACCTATTATCAAAAACAAGGCTAATAATAGAAAGATTAGAAGAAATTTATAGTTATTAAAATCTAAATCTGATTTTACAAAAGCATAAAATGAGGAAAGGCGAGCGGTTGACTCGTCTTTTTTTTATGAATAAATAAGAATACATATTATTATAATGGTCACTACCATATATTTTGGGTATCATATTATTAGAGAGATTATTTGAATGACTAAGGGAGGAATTATGTTTTATAAGGCAGAATATTTTATCCTAGAAGATAGGATTTTGGAAGATTATTTTATGGAAGTTGATGGTGGGAAGATTGTGGGATTTTCTAAAAAAGAACCTGATTCTTATGAAGACCTTGGTGAGATTGTGGCTCCTGGTCTTGTGGATACACACATCCATGGCTACCATGGCAAGGATATCATGAATGCTGAAAAGGGGGCCCTAAATGTGATTTCTAAGGGACTTTTGGAGTGTGGGGTTACTAGCTTTTTGCCTACTACACTTACAGATTCTAAAGAGAGAACTGATGAGGCTTGTAAGGTGGTTGGCGAAGAATATAAAGATGTTGAAGGGGCTAAGGTTAGGGGAATTTTCCTTGAAGGGCCTTTCTTTACAGAAAAGTACAAGGGAGCCCAAAACCCAGCCTACATGTCTAATCCAAAGATTGAATATTTAAAAGAATGGAAGGACCTATCTGATGGCCTGGTAAATAAGATTGCTATCGCTCCTGAAAGGGATGGAGCAATTGACTTTATCAAAGAAGCTAACGCCATGGGCGTAAGGGTTGCACTAGGACATTCTGATGCCTCTTATGATCAGGCGGTAGAAGCAGTTGAAGCTGGGGCAAATATATTTGTCCACACCTATAATGGTATGAGCGGCCTCCACCATAGGGAGCCTGGCATGGTGGGTGCTGCCATGAATACCGATGCTATTTCAGAGCTAATTTGCGATGGTCACCATGTAAATCCTCATGCTGCTAATATTTTAATGAATGCTAAGGGTAGAGACCACATTGCCCTAATTACAGATTGCATGTCCGCAGGCGGCATGGCTGATGGGGACTATATGCTAGGAGATTTCCCTGTGAAAGTTGAAAAGGGAACAGCAAGGCTAAAGGATAGCGGATCTCTTGCAGGTTCTATCCTAAAATTAAAGGATGCCATCAAAAATGTTGTTGACTGGGATATTGCAGATGTCTTTGAAGCTGTTCAAATGGCAAGCCTTGTGCCAGCCAAGTCTGTCGGCATAGATGATGTCTGCGGTAAACTTAAGGAAGGCTACGCTGCCGACTTTATAGTTCTTGATTATGATATGAACCTAGAAAAAACATTCTTAAATGGCAAATTAGTTTATAGCAAATAAGATGTTTAGAGCTTCTCAGAGATGAGAAGCTTTTTAATTGAAGAATAATGATAATCGTTATTGACAAACCTTTAAATTTTTATTATAATTATTAAGGTTAATTAAATAACTAACTAACAAGAAGCTTTAAGTAGCTTACGATAATTATTATATAAATTTGGAGGACTTATGAAAGTAAAACATAAAGCAAGCTTAGCCCTAGCCTTATTATTGGCGATAAATATAGTTCCTGGAAGAGTAGATGCAAGCCAGCTAATGGAAGAGATGCCTAATCAAGAAACTATGAGTGAAGAAAAAGGTGTTGAAAATCCTATACCACTTAGTGATGAAACCACAAAAGATGATGAGACAAAAGCTTTTGAGGAAAAAGTTGTTAAGGCTAAGGAAGATCTTAAAAAATATTTAGACTCTATGGATGAAGAATCTGTTGACAATCCGGCTATAGCCTACGAAGGTCAAGCTAAGGAAGATATAAAAAATGCCATAACAAGAGCAAAAGAGCTTTTAAATGATGAAGAAATTGACCAAGCAAAATTGGAAGAAATAGAAAAAATCCCATTTAAAAAAGTCGATGGTAAGAAACAAGGTTTATTTAGAGACTATACCCATAAGGCCTTGGTAAATTTTGAAGTAGAAGGTGAAAGATCAAATAAGAATCCTCACAACAATAAAGCCTATGTAGGACTTAGGGACAATAAAATCAAGATAAAATCAAGCTTTAAGGGTCTAAAAAAATCTGGAGAAAGCAAGAATAAATTTATAAAGTTAAACTATGTTACAGAAGATGATTACAAGGCAATGAAGCTAGATGGAGTATCAGCTGCAACACCAAAATACAAAAAACAAGAACTCCCTCAAGATGATTACATAATAAGGGAAGTAGAAGATGGCTATGAGATAGAAATCACCAAACTACCAGCAGATGCGAAATTCATAAAACCTATAGCCCTAGTTAAATTTGCTGATGGAACATATTTTGAAAATGGTGATATAGTCTATGTCAAAAACGAAAATTCAGCAGCCAAGTCTTCAAATCTAGATAAAGTAGATGAAACAAGCGAAGCTACTAAAAAATTTGAAGAAAAGAAAGAATTAAATAAAGAGCATAAAAAATCTCAAAAAGTAGACCAAACAAGCGAAGCCACAAAAAAGGATAAAAAAGAAGATCCTAAGCAAGAAAGAAAACAAGATGTAAAAGCCTCATCCCAAAATGTAAAGACAGGCGTAGGCTCATCTCTTCTAGCTATCCTAGGCTTTGGAGCAAGCTCAACTGCTCTATTTGCAAGTAAGAAAAGAAAATAATATTTTAAAGAGTCCTTAGGGGCTCTTTTTTTAAATCATTTATAGGTCCTGTATATTTATTTGGTAAAATCGTTTTCTTGGTTTATAATTAGGATAGGGAAAGATTTTTAATTTAGAAGAAAATATCTATATAGGAGGCAAATATGAGTGAATTCAGGTTAGAGAGAGATTCTTTGGGAGAGCTAAATATACCAAAGGATGCATATTACGGGGCAAATTCTTACAGAGCGTATGAGAATTTTAAAATCACAGATAAGGCCATGGACCCTTATTTTATCAAGGCTATAGTCGAAGTTAAAAAGGCTTGTGCCATACTTAATAACAAGGTTGGAATCCTATCTGATAAGAAAATGCAGGCTATAGTTGACGCTTGCGATGAAATCTTGGCAGGCAAGTACCTTGACCAATTTATTGTTGACCCAATTCAGGGAGGGGCTGGTACTTCTTTTAATATGAATGCCAACGAAGTTATAGCTAATATTGCAAACCTAAGCCTAGGGGGAAGCCTGGGCCATTATGAGCACATTCATCCAAATGATCATGTAAACCTAGGCCAATCTACAAATGACGTTATCCCAACAGCGGGCAAGGTTGCCATAATCCGCTATATGGATGATTTATATGAAGAGGTGGAAAAGCTTGTCGAAGCCTTTGACAAGAAGTCCAAAGAATTTGATGAATATATAAAAATGGGCCGCACCCAGTTGCAAGATGCGGTTCCTATTACCCTTGGCCAGGAATTTAATGCCTACAGACGTGTTGTAAAAAGAGGGCTAAAGAGATTTAAGGCTGCAAAGAAGGAGCTATCCTATGTCAATCTTGGAGGAACAGCTATCGGTACTGGCCTTAATGCGGACTATTATTTTGTAGAAAATATAGTAACAACTTTAAGTGATATCACAGGTCTTGACCTAAATCAAGCCAATGATCTCATAGATGCAACACAAAACTTGGATGGTTTTTTATTTACATCCTCAGTTTTAAAAACTTTTGCAGCAAGCCTTTCAAAGGTTGCTAACGACCTAAGGCTTCTTTCATCAGGACCAACCACAGGGATTTCAGATTTTAAATTACCAGCCAAGCAGGCAGGATCATCTATCATGCCAGGCAAGGTAAATCCGGTAATTCCAGAGGTTGTAAACCAGGTTGCTTTCTTGGTAATAGGCAATGATATGACAGTGACAATGGCAGTTGAGGCTGGACAGCTAGAGCTAAATGCCTTTGAGCCAGTAATTTTCTATAGCCTAATCGAGTCAATAACTGCTCTTAAAGGTGCAATTTCAACTCTTACCCTAAATTGCGTTGAAGGAATTACAGCCAATAAGGAAAAATTAAGACGCAAGGTTGAAAATTCTGTGGCAATAATTACTCCATTTGCACCACATATTGGCTATGATGCTGCAAGTGCCATCGCCAAGGAATCAATGAAATCAGATAAGTCCGTAAGGGAGTTAATCCTTGAAAAGGGCCTTATGGATGAAGTTGAAATCGATAAGATACTTGATTACAAGAGGATGACCAGACCAGGAATCCTTGATGAAGAACATATGGAGAAAAATTGATGAAAAAGCGCATAGAACACGATTCCATGGGCGAGATAGAGGTTGCTTGCGATAGGCTTTGGGGAGCACAGACCCAGAGGTCTTTTGAAAATTTCCCCCAAGGCTTAAAGTTGATGCCAAAAGACCAAATCCATGCCCTAATCCTAGTAAAAAAGGCGGCGGCTATAGTAAATGAAAGTCAGGGTAAGCTTGACAATAAGCGAAAAGAAGCCATAGTTGGGGCTTGTGATAGGCTTCTAGCTGGTGGTTATGAGGGCCACTTCCCGCTTACAGTCTATCAGACAGGGTCAGGGACTCAGACAAATATGAATGTCAATGAAGTTATAGCCCACCTTGCCAATGAGCTCTTGGGGGAAGATTTAATCCATCCAAATGACCATGTAAATATGAGCCAATCTACAAATGACTCCTTCCCGACAGCCATGCACATAGCAAGCCTACTTGCTATCAGGGATAGGCTCTTGCCAGAAATAGAAAATTTAGGACAAGCCTTTAGGAAAAAGGCAGAGGAATTTGAGGGGATAATTAAAACAGGCAGGACCCATCTTCAAGATGCCACACCCCTTGCCCTTTCCGATGAAATAAAGACCTACTCAGATCTTATACTTAGAGATGAGGACTACATCAAAGAAAGTGCCAAAGCTTTAGAGAAACTTGCCATAGGGGGCACTGCTGTGGGCACAGGACTAAATACCAAAGAAGGCTACGATAAGGAAATGGCCAGACTTTTATCAGAATTTACTGGCCTAGACCTTGAGGCTGACCCTAATAAATTCTTGCAATTATCATCTAAAGATGGACTGGCAAGGACTCATGGAGCTATAAAAATCTTAGCCAGCAACCTCTTAAAAATTGCCGAGGACATCAGATTTTTATCATCTGGCCCAAGAACAGGCATTGGCGAGCTAATAATCCCAGCCAACGAACCAGGCTCTTCAATCATGCCAGGCAAGGTAAATCCAACCCAGGTAGAGATGTTAAGCATGATTTGCCTAGAAGTGATGGCAAATGACCAGGCAATCACCATGGCCAACTCCCTTGGCCAGCTTGAATTAAACGCCTATATGCCACTAATAATCTCAAAGACCTTAGAATCAATTGATATTTTAGCTGGGGGCATCCATTCCTTTAATATCCACCTAGTCCAGGGCCTAGTGGCAAATGAAGAGAAAATCAAAGAAAATCTAGATAAGTCCCTCATGCTTGTTACAAGCCTATCTCCGTTCATTGGCTACGAAAAAGCGGCAGAACTTGCTAAATTTGCCCACAAAAAGGGTATAAGTTTAAGAGCGGCTAACAAAGAGCTAGCTTATGTGTCTGACGAAGAATTTATAAAAATCGTAGACCCAAAAAAGATGATCTGAGAGGAAGAATGAACAAGTCAATTAAAAATACTAATTTCAACGATAGACTTCAAAAAGCCATAGATAATTTGCTCGCAAGACATGGCAGTGAGAATGAAGCCTACAGGGCAGATAAGAAGCCATTTGCAGTCTTTGATTGGGATAATACCTCAATTATAGGTGATGTAGAAGAGGCACTTTTATATTATATAATAACCCACTTAGCCTTTAAGATGGATCCTGAAGAGCTTATAGAAGTAATAAAGAAAAATGTCCCTTCTGACAATCTTGATGAAAAATTTAATAATCTAGATGGAGAGCCTGTAAATATAGACCTCCTTGCTAGTGATATAAAAGAAGCCTATGACAAACTTTACGGGACAGCTAAGAGCCTTGGAGGGGATATCGACCTAGAGGATTTGCTAGATACCAATGTCTACAAGGAATTTGTAAGTAAGATGTTTTATAGGTACAAAGTTATCGGGGCAAGGTCTGATGCAAGGGAAGACTATTGTTGGATGTCATTTTTGCTTACAAATTACACCATAGAAGAGCTTTATAATCTCTGTCAAGATGCCTTTGCCTATGTCAAAAAAGAGACCCCTAGAAGGGAAATCTTTACATCTCCAGATATAGAAAGCTCCGCAGGAAGAGTTGAGATATCAATCTTTGTGGGCTTGGGTGATATAGATGAAATGGCAAAGCTCTATAAGACTTTAGAATCAAATGGAATTGACGTTTATATAGTATCAGCCTCCTTCATAGATATAGTAAGGGCTTTTGCCACATCAAGGGCCAATGCTTATGGATTTGATAAGGACAAGGTCCTTGGCCTAAGGCTAGAAAAAGATGGTGATGGTAAAGTTATTCCAAATCTTGACCCAGCCTACCCTCCAACCCTTAAAGAAGGCAAGGTCCAAACTATATATGACCTTATAAAAAATCCAAACAATTACGGGCCAATCATGGTCGGGGGCGATAGCGATGGTGATTATGCCATGCTTACAAGTTTTGATCAAACCGACCTAGGCCTTATAATTGACAGGGACATAGGAGGAAAGATAAATGACCTTAAGGCTCTTGCCCTAGATGGAGATAATAAATACCACCTCCAAGCAAGGGATGTCAGAGCTAAGACCTTTATAAAAGAAAAAAGATCTAAGGAGCTTAAGAATGTATTTTGAAGATTATGAAATAGGAATGGTATTTGACAAGGAAATAGAACCCATCAAATTTAGCGAAGAAGAACTGATTTGGGCTGGAGAAAAATACGACCCAAGGCCAATCCACACTGATAAAGAAAAGGCAGCAGCAAGCTCTTTTGGAAGGATAATCTCGCCAGGTTCTTATTCAAACATGGCCTTTTGGGGCCAATGGGTAAAGACAGACATAGATAAGCCAGGCATCATAGCTGGTATTTCTATAGAATATGGCAAATGGCTAAGACCAGTCTATCCTGACACTTTATATGATATAAAAGTCGAAATTGTAGATAAAAAAGTTAGAAAAGAAGGGGTAAATGGCGCAGTCACTTATCTAATGACAGCGACAAATCCTGAAGGAGAAGTAGTAAGCAAATATTGCTGCACAGGCCTTGTAAGATTTAGACCGAAATAAGATATTTGAGCAAAAGTCTAAAGAGAAGTGCAGGGTTTTTTGGAGAAATACGAGATATCTGTTATAATTAGATTATTAAAGTAAAGGCTTGCCTGAACTAGGCAAGTTTTTTTATTAAAGATTGGGGAGGATATACTTGAAAATCGTTTCGCTAAACACAACCAGAGCTTGCAATCTTTATTGTAAACATTGCTATAGGAATTCTGGTGAGGATGTAGATACCTCTGGAGAGCTTAGCACAGATGAGTGCAAGGCACTTTTTAGGGATATGAAAGAAGCTGGCTTTAATATGATCAAACTAAGTGGTGGTGAACCCCTTATGAGAGATGACATATTCGAGCTTGCAGAATATGCTCAAAACTTGGGACTATATACTTGCTTGGGGTCAAATGGAACCTTGATTAGTGAAGATAACATAGGAGAAATTAAAAAATACATAAGATCAGTTGCAGTGTCAATAGACTCAACTGACAAAAAATCCCACGATGACTTTAGGGGCTATGAAGGAGCTTTTGATAAGACCCTAAGAGGCATAGAACTTTTAAAGAAAAACGGTGTAAAGGTTCAAATAAATACAACCATATCAAGGATAAACAAAGATGAAATCTACGAGCTTTTAGATTTTGCAAGCTCTCTAGGAGCCAGCTCAGTACACGTATTATTTTTGGTAATGACTGGTAGGGGCAAAGATTTAGGGGGAGTCTACCTAAGTAAGGAAGAGTACCTAAAAGCTATAAAGGAAGTTCTTGAATACGAATCAGAACTATTTATAAAGCCAACTTGTGCCCCACAGTCTACAGTTATAGCTAGAGAACTGGGTCTTGATCCTAAGGTTAAGAAGGCATGCATAGCTGGTATGTCATATTGCTCGGTAGTCTATGATGGCAGGGTAAATATATGCCCTTATGCAGAAGTGACTGCTGGAAATCTAAGAGAGGAGAGCTTCCTTGATATATGGAATAAGTCTGAAGTTTTTGAAAAACTAAGATACTATGATAACTACAAAGGAGCATGTGGAGCTTGTTCCTATAACGAAGTCTGTGGAGGATGTAGAGCTAGAGCCTTTGCCAATACAGGAGACTACTTAGAATTTGATAATTATTGTTCACTAGGAGATTAAAATGAAAAAATTTACATTAAAAGATTGGGTCTTAATGGCACTTTCCTTAGCCATGATGATAGTAGTAGGAAGAATGCTTTACACTATAAGTCTAAGCTTACCTATCCCATCATCAAGAGTTTTAGTTACAGCACCAGTATTTGCCTTTATCTATACAGCTACAGCTATGCAGACAAGAAGAATAGGAACAGTTAGCTTTATATCTCTAGCCTATGGTTTGTATATGCTTAGATTTTCAATATTTGGGGCAGCAGCTGGAGTACTTTCAGGAATACTTTGTGACCTTTTAAGCCTATTAATATTTAAAAACTATGACAAGATAGAAAATATAGTTTATTCAGTACCGATCAAATCAACTTTATCAGTTTGGACATCATACTTTATAGTTACAAAGTTTGTACCAAATTCAAGATTTGTCCAGGCAGGTTTAATACCAACCCTAATAATTAGCGTAATAATCTATTTTGTGGGTCTTGGAGCAAGTAAATATACAGCTAGAGTCTTTTCTAAAAGGATGGCTATAGCGTGAGAAAACAGAGGTAATAGAAGATAATAAAGCTAAAAATTTAGACCTTAAGGATAGAAAATACATCCTAGCCCATGATGATGATACTGGAGATTTGTATGTCCATATACTAGCGGATTTTAAAGATTACAAGCTATCAGATCATCTAGATGAGGTTTTCGGATATTGGAAAGATGATGATTTTGTATTTTCTTGCTTTCTTGATAATGATAAAAGTTCCTACACGATAGAGGGTAGGTATCTAATCTTTAAAGGTCATTTGAGAAATTCGGTATTGACTATGCTTAAGGCAGAAAGAAAATTAAAAGAAGAAGATTTGAGAGTACCTTTAATAGAGATTTATAAATCTAATAATCCAAAATTTAATAAGATAATAAAAAATAAAAATCTCTATGATTTCATATATGAAAATGGTAAATTTGTAGACTATGAGAAGGGATTTGACTATGAGACTTTGCTAGGATATAAAAAAGGCTAAGAAGGATTTTTCTTTAAGCTTTTTTTGATTATTTTAAAAATATAAGACTTATGATCTTCTTAGAAATTGTCTGTAGGAAATCTTACAAATGATTTCCGATAAGGGATAATTTTGATAAAAAATAAGAAAATTTATGAATTTTTTTAAAAAAAATCATGAAAAATGTAAGGGCTAACATCCTTTATAATATCAAGTTGATAATTTTCAAACAAAGAAAATCATTGATATTTTTTGGCGAATCCTCCCTCAAAGTGTTGACATAAACGTTTTTATCATATATAATCTAGTCAGATAGGAATTACAAATTGATATAGATTTTTGATAAATAATTAGTAATGATTTTGGGATAAGGCGACCCAGGTATATTTTAGAAAAAATCTACTTTTTTGATTCTATCGATTGCAAAGGTTTACATATTACATAAACAAGGAGAGAAAAATGAAAAAAATTGGTTTAATTCCAAGAATGATTTGTGGTATAATCTTAGGTATCTTAATAGGATCTTATCTACCAGAATCAATAGTAAGAATTTTTGTGACATTTTCATCTATCTTTGGTAACTTCCTAAACTTCATAATTCCACTTATGATTTTAGCATTCGTTACTAAGGGTATAGCAGATCTAGGAGAAGGAGCTGGTAAGCTTTTAGGTGTTACAGTAGCCCTAGCTTATGCATCTACTCTTATCGGTGGTTCTGCATCATATTTCATGTCAAGGGCAATCTTCCCTAACTTTATCAACGAAAGTCAAGTAGCAGCTATCCAAGCAGCAGATGAAATCAAGCTTGACCCATATTTTACCGTTGAGATTGCACCATTCTTTACAGTTACAAGTGGTATCATATTCGCCTTTATGCTTGGTATCTGTATTTCATGGTTAAGGAAAAAGGGCTCTGGCAAGTACTTATACGGAGCAGTTGATGAATTTAACCAAATCATCACCCAAGTATTAGCAGTAGCTATAGTTCCAGTACTTCCATTCTTTATCATGGGTAACTTCGCTAAGATGGCCTTTACAGGTTCTGTATTCGCAGTTCTTTCAATTTTCTGGAAGATATTTATCTGCATTATAGCCCTACACTTAATCTACATCACAATATTATTTGTGGCATCAGGTTCATATGCAGGCAAAAATCCATTTGCTATGCTTAAAAACCAACTTAGGGGCTACTTTACAGCTGTAGGTACCCAATCTTCAGCAGCAACAATTCCAGTTAACCTAGAATGTGCTGAGGCAAACGGCGTATCTCAACCAATCAGAGACTTCGTAATTCCATTAGGAGCTACAGTTCATATGCCAGGTTCTATGATTACAATTACAGGTTGTGTATTTACAATCCTTACAATGTATAACATGGACCACTCATATGGCCTAATGATCCAACTTATAGCTATCCTTGGTGTAGCAATGGTAGCAGCACCAGGAGCACCAGGTGGAGCAATCATGTCAGCACTTCCATTCCTACCAATAGTAGGAATTAGCCCAGAGTCAGCAATGGCAACATTAGCTATTTCTCTATACCTAACCCAAGACTCATTTGGTACAGCAGCAAATATCTCTGGTGATACAGCTCTAGCAGTAGCAGTGGATAAATTCTATCACAGAAATATCCTAGGAGACAAAAACTGGCAAGCAGACCCAGTTAAATAATAAGATTAGTAAAATTTTGCAAGATAAGGGGATGTTAACAAAATATCTATTGGGTTAACTCCCCTTTATAATTTAAGGAAAAGGAGAAATTATGGCAGTAAATGCTTCAATTTTTGAGATAATGGGACCAGTCATGGTCGGACCATCAAGCTCTCATACAGCAGGAGCTTGTAGGATAGGCAATATAGCCAGGAGAATGGTCGATAGAAATTTCAATGAAGTAGACTTTTATCTACACGGTTCTTTTGCCAAAACCTATAAGGGACATGGTACAAACAGAGCTTTAGTAGGTGGAGTTTTAGGTTATGAGCCAGATGATGATAGGATAATAAATTCATTTGACTATGCAGATCAAGCTGGAATTAAATACAACTTCTTAGAAACAGACCTAGGCGATGTACATCCTAATACAGTAAAAATAGTCTTCAAATATCCAGACAGAAGCCCACTAGAAGTCCAAGGTTCTTCTATAGGTGGTGGATCAATAGTAATAACCAAGGTAAATGGCAATCCTATCGAATACAACGCCACAAAGCCAACCCTCTTTATGTCTTATGGAGAGCAAAAGGGAGTAATAGCCTTTGTATCAGGAGTGCTATTTGAGTATGGTTATAATATTCACATGATGAAGACAATCAAAGATGGTGACAATGTAATGTTAGTTTGCGAGCTTGATGAACCACTCAAAGAAGGGGTTCTAGAGGAAATTAGAGCTGGTAAAGACTTCACCTTCTTAAAATATATAGAATAGGATAGAAATATGCTTACAACAATGAAATTACTAAAAGAAAGATGCGAGAATGAAAATCTCAATCTTTGGCAATTAGCTATAAAAGATGAAATAGAAAATACAGGCAAGACTGAAGAAGAGATATTTGCTAGACTTCAAAAGACCTTAGATGTTATGAAAGCATCTGCACAGCGTGCCCTAGAAGAAGACGTAAGAAGCGTAACAGGCATGACAGGCGGCAATGCCAAGAAGATGAACGAATACTTCCTAGGCGGGGAAAGTGTCCTAGGAGATACCCCATCCATAGCGATGGCCATGGCCCTATCAACATCAGAAGTCAACGCAGCCATGGGAAGGATAGTAGCAGCACCAACAGCAGGCAGCTCTGGAATAATCCCAGCTACCATGATGACCATGTACAAAAAATATGGCTATGACGACAGGAAACTAAAAGAAGCCCTCCTAGTAGCAACCCAAATTGGCCAGGTAATCTTTGATAATGCGACCTTTGCAGGTGCAGAAGGCGGTTGCCAGGCAGAAACAGGATCAGCAAGTGCTATGGCAGCAGCTGCAGTATGCTATCTCAGGGGCTATGACATCCAAACCCAAGAAAATGCCGCAACAGCAAGTCTATTAAATATCATGGGCCTAATCTGTGACCCAATAGGCGGCATGGTAGAGTTCCCTTGCAACCTAAGAAATGCAAACGGCATAATGAACGCTCTAGCAAGTGCCGACATGGCAATGGCAGGGGTGGCAATGTTTGTAAGCTTCGATGAGGCTGTAGAAGCCATGAAGAGAGTAGGAGATGCCCTACCAGAAAGGCTTAGAGAAACAGGCGAAGGCGGTATAGCAGTATGCCCATCAGCCCTAAAACTAAGAGATAAATATATAGACAACCCAGAAAAGGGACAAACAGTAGAAAACGAAGCCAAACACTAAAAAATTGGGGAAGAAATTCCCCATTTTTTTATGCCTTTTTTTAAAAAATATATTTTTTGGAAAAATTTTGGGAATAATCATAGTAAGAAGGAGGTACTATGAAAAGGTATGAAATAGAGAAAATAAATAAGCAAAGAGATGACTTTCTTAAGGCTGTCAAAGAATCTGACCTTGACTACATAAAAGAATTTTTCCCTCAAGTAAAGCTTATTTTTACAGGAGAAAAGCTTGGAATAAGAGGAAGGGTAGCCAAGGATCCGCTAAGAAGTCTTAAAAATATAAACCTATCCTACAACACCCTATACTTTGTTAGTGCCTTAAGTGGCGGGATGGATCCTCTAATTGGCCATTATATGGCCGAAAAATATGCGATTATGATTGAATACACTGATAATGAAGAGGACTTGTGGAAAATACACGAAGAAATGCTTAATAGGTATGCTTCAAGGGAAAATAGACTCCACAACAAGGGCCTTGATACCTTATCTAGAAAGATAAATGCCTACATAGATAATAATTTCATGGAAGATATAAATAATGATAGCTTGGCCTCTCATTTTAACATATCTAAGGAACACATGATGAGGACTTATAAAAAGGAGACGGGAGATACAATAAATAATTATATAGTAGCCAAGAGAATAAAGGAAGCAAAAGACCTCCTTCTCTTATCAGACCTATCCATGACAGAAATAGCCTTTAGGGTTGGATTTAAAAATTCTCAATATTTTTCTAACTCCTTCAAGAAAAACACAGGTTTTTCTCCAAAAGACTACAGAAAATCAAAATAAAGTCATTAATTTATAAAAAATAGTCATTTTTTTAGAAGAATTCATCTGGGAAAACCTATATCATATAAGTATAAGTTTATTTTTTAACTAGCAAGAATAAAAAAAGGAGGAAGCGATGAAGGTTTTAGGACCGATAGAAGTAACAGAAAATTCGCACCCATTCTCATCTATGAAATTTGCGCGAGAAGTGATAAATGTAGAAGATTATGGTTTTGTAGAAGAAGAGTATTTTGTATCAGATCTTGCCAATGTGTATGATTTTGACAAGGATAAGGAAAAAGTTTTCAAATTTCAGGAAAACATTCCCTACACTACAAGAATTTTAGTAAGAAGACCTATTTCTAAAGAAAAATTTACTGGTAGATGCTACATAGATATAATGAATGCTTCAAATAACTATGATATAGAGGACTTGTGGAGAAGATCTTACCTACATATCATGGAAAATAACCATATGTATATAGGAGTTACATCCAAACCTACAAATATTTTGTCCCTAAAGAATTTTGACCTTGATAGGTACAGATCCCTATCAATGCCTGCCAAAAATCCTGCACCTCAGCCAGCAGCCCTAGATACAAGGACAGGGTCCATAGATGGGTGTGAAGATGGGCTTATTTGGGATATTCTCTATCAAGTAGGAAGGGAAGCTAAGAATAATCCACAAAGTTTCTGTGGTGGTCTAGATGTTAAATATCTTTACTTAAGTGGCCAAAGTCAATCAGGTATGTATCTAAATACCTATATCAACTTTATGCATAATTATTACAAGGACCAAGGCTATGAGAAAGTATATGATGGTTACCTATCCTTAGCTTCTGGAGGCTTGACAAGAGCCTTAAGGCAAGACCCTGATGAGAAACTAAATTTTGCCATAAGACCTAGCCGTGAAGAAGAAATAGATGTACCAGTTATAACTTTTAATACCGAGTGTGACTACCACTTATTTGGGACAATGGGTGATGGTCTAGTAAAGACAAAGAATGAAAATTCGCCTACAAATAAGAGAAGGTATTATGACATGACTGCAGCAGCACACACAGACGCAGCAAGTCCATTGGTTCCAACCAATGAAGAGATAGAAAAGACCAAATGTCCACCAAGAATTCTAGATAATGAGTATGAATTTAGGTTAAATGATTTAAAATTTGATTATTATATCAATGCTATGCTTGATAGGCTTCACGAATGGGCGACAGGTGGAAACCCACCTCAAATAATAGACCCAATCGACTTTGACAAAAAAGATGCCTATGGACATCACCAAGGAGGCTTAAGATCTGTTTATCTATTGGTGCCAAAGGCTTCTTATCAGGCGTGTGACTTCCCTGGATCTACAAATGGCAAGATGGAATTTTTCTCTAAGGAAAAAATGGAAGAGATTTATGGAAGCTTCGAAAATTATTTAGAGAAATTTAAAGAAGTTGCCAAAGAACATGTCAAAGAAGGTCTTTTGACAGAAAAAGATGCCCAAAGAGCTATAGACTGGGCTAAAAATGTAAATGAGTAAGAAGAGGAGAGTTTATGAAAACTAGAGAATTTAGACCTTTTAGCAAAAAGGATCAAATAGGATATATAGCAGGAGATATGGCAGGTTCCTTTGTAAACCTCACCATGGATGCTTTCTTCCTGGTATTTTGTACATATGTACTTAAGGTAGACCCAAAATTCATGTCTGGTCTATTCTTATTTGCCAGACTTTTTGATGCCATCAACGACCCACTTATAGGATCGCTTCCAGATAGGTTTTCTATCGGCAAGAGCGGAGATAAGTTTAAGCCATTTATAAAAATTGCCATGTGGCCATTAGCTATATCTATCCTTTTAGGATTTTTTGATGTTACTAAATTAGGATTTTCAACAACAGCCACCCACATATGGGTAGCCTTTACCTATATCCTTTATGGAATGAGCTACACAGGTACATCCATGCCATTTGGAGCCATGGCTACAGTAGTTACCTTAGATCCAACAGAAAGGTCAAAGTTATCCGCAGCTAGAGCCATCGGTGGTACAGCAATCGGATATGGATTCTTATCTATAATTCCAATGTTTATATGGGATGCTAACAAGAACCCAAATCCAAGCGGTTACACCATTGTATCAATAATAGCAGCCCTAGGTTGTATAATCTGCTACTACATTCTTTGTGGTCTAACTCAAGAAAGATATGCCCACCTAGCCCACAAGGCAAATGATGGCAAGAATGGTTATTCATTTAAAGAAGTAATAGGCCAAGCTTTTAAAAACAGAGCAATGCTCGGTATCATGTTTGCATCAATAGGATCACTAATTTATATAACAGGAAACTCTCAATTTGGTGGTTTCATCTTTAAAGAATTCTACCAAGCACCAAAGATGCAATCAGTAGCTATGTATGTCCAATTGCCAGTAACAATTGCAATGTTCTTCATAGTGCCAAAGATGCAGGCGAAATTTGGAAAGAGAAATCTCCTCCTAGCCATGCTCACATGGAACTTTGCCCTATCCCTATTTATATTCCTAAAACCACTTGAAAATGTAACAGCCTACATCATCCTAAACGCCCTAGCCAATCTCGGTCAGGTGACCTTCATAATGGTAGTTTGGGCCTTTGTAGCAGATGCAATCGACTATCACGAATATAAATTTAATTCAAGAAATGACGGAACCCTTTATTCTATCTATACCTTTGCTAGAAAAATCGGTTCAACCCTTGCAAGTTTCGGAGCGACAGCTGCTCTAGCTGCCATTGGTTTTATAGCTACAGCTGAAGTTCAAAGTCCAGAAACTATATCTGCAATCAGATATCTAGGTACATCTATACCGCTAATTGCAAGCATAATAGAGATAATCGGAATGAAATTCATTTGGAATTTGACCAAAGAAGACTCTGAAAATATAACAAAAGCTTTGAGAGATTCAGAATGAAAAAAATAGATATTCATATCCACACTTCTAAGGATAGTGGTCATAAGATAAATGGCCAAGAACTGATAAACAAGGACCAAATGATAAAATCAATGGCAAAAAGAGGGGTAGATAAGTCTGTACTCATGTCTTCATCAGCCAAAGAATCAGATTTGTTGTCAAACGATGAACTTAGACAGATTTGTCAAGATTCTGATAGGTTTTACTATATGTCTATGGTTGACTTTGAGGGAGATATTTATCAGCAAGTAAAAAGAGAAAAAGACCTAGGTTCAATCGGTATTGGTGAGCTTGTATATAATAAGCCTTTCAATAGCCCTGAGATTTTTGAGCTCTTAGAAGCAGCCGAAAGCCTAGAGATGCCAGTTTTATTCCATATGAGTCCACAAATTGGAAAGTATTACGGAGTCTATGACCTAAAGGGACTTCCTTTCTTGGAAGAAGCTCTAAATAGATTTAAAAACCTAATCTTCATAGGTCATTCTCAGGCCTTTTGGTGCGAGATTTCTAAATACGATGACAACGACCCATCTTACAGAGATTCTTATCCAGAAGGGCCAGTTGTTGAAGGTAGAATAGGTGAATTGATGAGAAAATATCCAAATCTCTATGCAGACCTATCTGCTAACAGCGGAGCCAATGCTATCATGAGGGATAAAGACTACGGAATTTCCTTCATCAAAGAATTTTCAGATAGGTTATTTTTTGGGACAGATACCTACAACAAAGACCAAGAATTCCCACTTGATGCTTATTTAGAAAAGCTAGGTCAAGAAGGACTAATAGAAAAAGAAGAATTGGAAAAAATTTATTACAAGAATTTTGAAAGAGTTTTTAAGATTAAAGAAAAACAAGGCTGCTAGCAATAAGCTAGCAGCTTTTTTGGAGTAAGTTTTATGATATAATAAAAGAAAAGGAGAAGATATGCAAGATATAAAAATAATTTTTTTCGATATAGATGGTACCCTGATAAGCCTAGATAAGGATGATATTTCAGCAAAAACTAGAAAAGCCCTAAGTGCTCTTAAGGAAAAGGGGATAATTCTAGTAATAGCTTCAGGTAGGTCGCCAATCCAGATTCCTCACTTTGAAGGCATAGATTTTGATTGTCACTTAACCTTCAATGGGTCCTTGTGTTTTAATGACAAAGACCAAATTTTTTCAAATCCACTTGATAGGGCTGATGTTTTAAAATTGATAGAAAATGCCAAGGCTATGGATAAGCCTTTGGGTCTTGCAAGCAGGGATAGATATGTAGCAAATTATTTAAATGATGATCTAGGAAAATATTTTTCTTTCGGCTCTACTATGCCAGACATAGTAGATGATATAGGGAAATTTGTAAGAGATAATGATGTTTATCAAATGGTCATGCCTATAAAAAAAGAAGAATACGAAAAAGCCCTAGCTGGCACATATAAGCTTAAAATAACTGCATGGTGGGATAAGGCAGTAGATATAATCCCTCATGATGGGGGCAAGGGTAGGTCTGTAGAAAAAATCCTTCAATATTATGGTTTTGATAGAAACGAGGCCCTAGCTTTTGGTGATGGGGATAATGACATAGAAATGTTTGAGCAGGTAAGGGGCATAGCCATGGAAAATGCTTCAGAAAACCTAAAAAATATTTCCTTTGACACCTGTAAGAGTGTAGATTCAGATGGAGTCTATTATTATTTGAAGGATAAGGGCATAATATAAAGCTTACCTTCTCAATGAAAAAATCCCACCAAGCGGTGGGACTTTTAGATTATTTTACATCCTTAGCAGGTTCGTGGATTTTTACAAATTTAAGCTTGTTAGCATCATCTACATCATATTCAAGGATGGCACAATTTCCCAAGTGGCCTGGCTTATCCCTTTCCGGATTATCTAAGGTTGAAAGGACGTGGGTCCACATGGCACCAGCGTGGCTTACCATAAGGATGGTATTGGCAGCTGACTTTTCAAGGATTTCTTTGATTGTCTTTGTCATCCTAGCTGCTACTTCCTTATCACTTTCGCCACCCCAAGGCACGAAGAAATTTTCGTGGGTCATTTGGTCAGGACGTCTTGGAACTTTTTGGAGGATTTCAGCTTCACCTTCCATCATGCCAAAATTCCACTCTTTAAGGCCCTTGACTCTTTTGTAAGGGATGTCTGTTATAAGCTCAAGTGTATCGCAAGCTCGCTCCTGGGTAGATGAGTAAGCCTCATCAAATTTTATATTGTTTTCCTTAAAATACTCCCCAACTTTCTTAGCTTGTCGGATACCAAGGTCTGTAAGTGGCGAATCACACCATCCTTGAGTCATGCCCTTGAGATTAAAAAGTGTTTGTCCGTGTCTAACTATATATAATTTTCTCATAATTCCTCCTATAAATTTTTCAAAAATAAAACCATCTGGCCAATTGCTATAATAGACTCTGGCCATTTTGGATAGCAAACGGGAAAGACGTGGCCGAGAGCTTGGTCTATTCCTTTTCCAAAGTCAGCAAATTCATAAAATCCGCTTCCTTCGTCAAGATAGTCCCTAAGGTCATAAGAGTGGTCTCTAATAAAATCTTCCTTGCTAGTTTGGATAAAAATCGGGCAAGGATTTACCTTATCAAAAATCTTAATCATGTTTTTGGCATAAGTTTTTAGATCATCATGGTCTAAACCGCCTATAACAAATTCATTAATACTTGAAAATGATCCGTCATCTGCAAGCCTAGTCATAGGGGAGATAAAAACCATGCCGTCAATTTCAATCTTTGGGCAGGAAATCCCAAATAAATCTTGAAGTTCGCCACTATTTATGATTGCAAAGGCAGCCATGGCCAAATAGGCCCCTGCTGAATCGGCACTTATAAAAAGTTTATCCATATTTAGGTCAAATTTCTCATGATTATTATAAATAAAAGAAATACCACTTATAATATCAGAGATTTGCTCTTTAAGACTTACTTGAGGAAGTAACCTATAATTAAGGGCTGCTACATTAAAACCAGCTCTAGCAAATTCAATATTAATATTTCTATTTAATTCTTTTCTCCCATAAACAAGGCCACCACCGTGGATATTTATGATAGTAGGCAGGCCCTTGCCCTTATTTTCTTCATTATAATAAATATCAAAAAGGTGAAAGTCATCCCTATCATTGATATAAGCAAGATCAGATTTAACTATCACTCCATCTGTGGGATAAGATTGTTTAGCAAGTCGCTTTCTGTCATTTGTATCCATGTCATTTATGATTTCTTCTAAGCTGTGGTTTGGATAGAGGTCCTTGGTCATTTAATAAAAATTCCTTTCATTTGCATTAATTTTATCATTCTTTAAGAAAAATATTTCATATATTAGAAACACTGATAAGATAGCCCCTATACCAAGAAATATTCCAGTTAGGCTTGTAAATCCTGTGATTTTCTTAAGGGCCATCAGGCAAAGAGGGGCGATGAACATGCCGAGGTTATTGGAAGCAAATAAGATCCCGGTAGCCTTGGCCAGGTGCTTGCTTGCCATATGAGTTTCTAAATCTCCAAGTAAAAAGGAAATACAAATTGATTGGAAAAATGTAGCGATTCCCACCCCTAGGACCAATAAAATTACAGACTTATCCGTAACAGAAATTATCAGACTTCCAATAATCACCATCAAGGTCGCTAGCTTTAAGGTATTTTCTTTAAAGATTTCAAAGAATATTCCATAGGCTAGGCCGCCAACCATACCAATAAACATAATAGCCATTGTATAGAGACTTATGGACTCGCCATGGACCCCGTTATTGGCGAGAACACTTGGGAATCTAAGATTCATGGCATTTATTGACATGATAATTGCTAGGGATAGGCCTATGTAATATTTAACAATCCCATTGGCCTTGAATTTTGACTTATCTTCCTTGTTTGCAATTTCAATCTCTGGGACTGATGTTAAGAAAAATATAAGTGGGATTAGGGCTAAAATATAAACTGCAAAAGACTTATAAAAATCATTCCTACCAAAGATCCCGGCTATAAAAATCGTAAGTATAATTCCAATCATTTCGAAGGCATTCCTAAAACCATGTAATTTGGCCTTTTTCTTGCCTGAATTAAAGAAGCTTATATAAGTAGATGAATTTGCAGCATAAATTCCAATGCCAGCCCCTAAAATTAGCCTATTAAGGATAAGAGAGACTTCGTTTTTAAACAATATAGGTATGAGGCCACTAATGCTTATAAGGCTTAAGCCCCAGATGGTTGTCTTTCTCATGCCAAATTTTTCATTAATATTGCCAGCCATAATCAAAAATATAGTGCCAGTTATAGCATTTAAACTAAGTATGAGCTCTCCTGAGCTTATAGATATGCCGAGGCTGTCTACAATATTTGGGGCAAACTGGTTTATAGCTATGGGAGATACATGATAAAGAGCCAGAAATAAGGTTGCCCAATCTCTCCTGCTTATTTTTTCCATTACATATAGGATTCCTTTCTTTATTCTTATTAGTATTTTACATTTTTAAAGAGTAATTAAAACCTCCATAGCTAAACCATGTAATTTAATATTATCTATTAAATAAAATTTTGTAACTATCCATGGTGATTTTAACAAACGTTAACAATGAATGTAGAAATAAGTGTAATTGACCATAGTTTCAACCTATTATATAATTGGGTTAAATAGATGATCTATTATTTAATCTTAGGGAGGTGATACAATCGAAAGACAATACAAGATGCTAAAAATTCTATCTAATCATAATGAACCTATTTCATCTAGAAGATTAAGTGATTACTTGCAAGTGTCTAGAAGAACAGTTTTTAAAGATATCGATAGTTTGAGAACAATAGCAAATAGATACAATATAGATATTGTTAATATTCCTTCGAAGGGAATCTTGCTTAAAACAAATGATACTGAAAATATTATAAATTTAGAGAAAAAGATTAAAGGAAGAATAGATAGTGATAATTACTCTGTCGATAATAGGAGGGTTTACATTATCAAGCAGCTTTTTTTAACGAATAACAATCTAACCTTAGAGAGTTTATCTGAAGAATATCTTGTAAGTAAAACTTCAATTTATAATGATATAAAGGTTATTAATAAAGTAATAGAAGGATATGGATCAAAAATAGTTTCAAATATATCAGGAATTGAGTTGATCGGAGACGAGTTAAATATTCAACGTTCTTTAATAGAGATAATATTTCATTATTCAGATAAGGTTTCATACTTAAGTTCAATAAATAAAGCTCAGTTAACATTTTTTGATGAAAATATAGTTAATAGGATATACGAAGAATTGTTTCTTAATAGTAAAAGTTTGATAGAAAATCTCCCCGATTATTATATTCAATCATTCCTGACATCTGTATTTACCTTATGTTCTAGAGTTAATATAGGATGTCATATTGAAGATGATTTTAATTATAACAATCCTGAGCTTAATGATAGTGAATCAGAGACAGTCAAAAGTTTTGTTAATTTTTTAAAAGATGAATTAAAACTAAATTTAGAGACCAAAGATATCACATATCTTAATAAACAACTTTATGCCCATAGGTTGATGGATAAACAAATAGGAGATAGAACTGACAATTCCTTTATAGTAAATAAATTTATTGGAAGGGTTAGCAAGATTGAAGGAGTCGATTTTAGTAATAATAAAGAGTTGGTTAAGGCACTTTCATATCATATATCAGCTATGGTTGAGAGATTAAAACTAGGTATTCATATACAAAATCCCCTTTTAAAAAGTTTGCGTCAAGAGTATAAAACCTTATTTAGTATAATTTGGTATTCAGCTAATATATTGGAAGATTTCTTTAAGATAAAGATGAATGATGATGAAGTATCTTTGATTTTAATATATTTTCAAATCCAGATAGAAGCCTCGAATAAGTCTAATAATATTTTGGTTGTATGCCAATATGGAGTTTCGTGTGCTCAGCTTATATATAACAAAGTAAAAGGATTTCTTCCAGAAAAAGATATTCTATCAGTAAAAACATTAGATGATTTGAGTAAAAGTGATTTAAGTGATGTAGATTTTATTATTTCATCTATAAATTTGGACTATTTAAATTTAGATATACCTTATGTTTTTGTTAATCCTATAATTAATAATGATGACTATATAAAAATAATATCTGAATATACAAAAATATTTAGTAAGGGACATCAAATAAGGAAAGACAAGATAAGTAGTGAAAATATAAATAATATAGACATTGCTCAGCTAATATCTTTAGAAACTATATTTTTGAGTAAAGAATTTGAGAATAAAGAAAAATTAATCGAATATGTTGGCCATTCATTAAAGAAAAATAAATTTGTTGATGATTCTTACTTGAAGTCTATCTTTGCTAGAGAAGCTATAGGAATTACAGCATTAGAATATGGGGTAGCTTTACCTCATGCAAGTCCAAAAACAGTTAATAAAACACATATAGCAATATGTACTCTAAAGAGTCCTATCGACTGGGACGGGGTCCCGATATCATTAGTTATTTTCATGAATTTTGAAGATGATGAAGAAGAAAATATTCGCTATATAGTAGACAAAATATATAAAAAGATAAACTCAAAAGAAAAAGTTGAAACATTGGTAGGATGTCAGAGCCCTAAGGAATTAATAGAAGAAATTAGAAGTATATGAGGTGAATATGTATTTTAATAAGAAGTTAATAAATATTTTTGTAAGCGTCAATAGTCAGGATGAGCTATTTAAATTTATGTCAGATTGTTTAAGTAATAGCGGATGTGTAAAGGATTCTTTTTATGATGGAATAGTAAGTAGAGAATCTGAGTACCCAACAGGAATACAAATAGGAAATGTTGGATTTGCTATACCACATACTGATTCAAAACACGTTTTGGAGTCACAAATTTGTTTTGCATCTTTAAAAAAACCAATTGATTTTTCGGACATGACAGATGTTAATAATAAATTCCCTGTAAATTTAGTATTCATGCTTGCTATGAAGGAACCTGGTGATCAAATAAAAACTTTACAAAAATTAATGGAATTATTTGCTAATGAGGAAGTTATAAATTTTCTTCTAAAATCAGATAATAAGGATGAAATTCTAAATATTTTAAAAGAAAATGGAATTGACTAAAATATAGTTTAATAAGGAGGATTTAATGTCAGTTTTAATTAATTCGTTTCAATGGTTCATAGGTCTTGGATCAAATGTTTTTTTACCAATAATAATCTTTATTTTAGGAATTATTTTTGGTTTAAAGCCAGGAAAGGCCCTAATGTCAGGTATAACAGTAGGAATTGGTTCGATTGGTCTTGGACTAGTATTGA
>OJLW01000092.1_pt1 | contig 49074 bp, 47 predicted proteins | sample 1597021 | NCBI WGS metagenome assembly OJLW01 (sample SAMEA3904676, study PRJEB24821) | metagenome | biome: Builtin; feature: hospital; material: surface | place: USA | collected 2013-06-03
ACAGGTGGAAAACAATACAAAGTATCAGAAGGTGACTTAGTAAGAGTTGAAAAACTCCCTTACGAAGTTGGTGACACCGTTGAATTTGACCAAGTACTTTTAGTTTCTGGAGATGAAGTTAAAGTTGGTTCTCCAGTAATCGAAAACGCAAAAGTAACAGCAACAGTTGAAGATCAAAATAAAGATAAGAAAATTGTTGTATTCAAATACAAACCTAAAAAACAATACAGAAAAAAACACGGTCACAGACAACCTTATACTTTAGTAAAAATTGATAGCATTAGCCTTTAATGATTAATGTTGATTTATTAATCAAAGAAGGAAGAACAGTAGGATATGAAATTCGAGGTCATGCTGATTTTGCTGAGCATGGCACAGACATAGTTTGTTCTGCAGTTACAATTCTGGCATATACATGCATAAATACTTTAGATAAGTATGTGACAGATGTCGATTTTATAGATGACGGCGATATACTTAAGCTTGAAACTTCTAAAAAATCAAAGGAAGTTGATGTTGTATTTGACTATTTTGAAACTGGAATACAAACTTTGTTAGGTAACTATAGCGATTACGTAAAATTAAATTATAAGGAGACATGAAATGATATTAAACATAGATTTACAAAGATTGTCAAGCAAGAAGGGAGTTTCTTCATCTAAGAATGGTAGAGATTCCAATGCTAAAAGACTAGGTGTTAAAAGAAGCGATGGACAATTTGTTAACGCTGGAACAATCATAGTTAGACAAAGAGGAACAAAAATCCACCCAGGTAACAATGTTAAAAAGGGTGCTGATGATACTCTTTATGCTTCATGTGAAGGTGTTGTTAAATTCGAAAGAAAGGGCAGAGACAAAAAACAAGTTTCTGTTTACGCTGAAGCAGACATTGCTTAGAAAGTCAGAGCTTGCCAATTGGCAAGCCTTTTTTAATGAGAGGATTTAATTATGATAGATTATGCGAGAGTTAGTCTTAAGGCAGGAGACGGAGGAAATGGAGCTGTTGCTTGGAGACGAGAGAAGTACGAACCAAACGGTGGTCCTGCAGGTGGTGATGGAGGAAACGGTGGCTCTATAATTATAAAAGCTACAAGAAATCTTTCAACTCTTGATGAATTTAGATATAAAACTAAATATAAGGCTCAAAATGGTGAAGCTGGTGGTAAGAAGAAGAAATTCGGGAAAAAGGGTGATGATTTAATAATAAAAGTCCCTGTAGGAACCTTAGTTAGGGAAGCTAATAGCGAAGTTATAATAAAAGACCTAAACAAGGATGGGGAAGAGTATGTTATAGCCAAAGGTGGTAGAGGTGGTAGAGGAAATGTCCACTTCAAAAACTCAATACGCCAGGCACCACGCTTTGCAGAATTAGGTCGAAGCGGTCAAGAAATAGAAGTTATTTTCGAACTTAAAATACTGGCGGATGTTGGTCTTGTTGGACTACCAAATGTAGGAAAATCAACCTTGATTTCTGTAATTAGTAAGGCTAGACCAAAGATTGCCAATTATCACTTTACTACTATAGATCCAAATCTTGGAGTTGTAAATATCGATAGTGAAAGATCATTTATTGTGGCTGATATTCCAGGTCTTATAGAAGGAGCAAGTGACGGTAGTGGATTAGGTCATGACTTCTTAAAACATGTCGAAAGATGTAGAGTTTTAGTTCACCTTGTAGATATTTCTGGAATAGAGGGTAGAAATCCTATAGAAGATTTCAAAATGATTAATGAAGAATTGAAATTATACAACGAAAAGCTAGCCCAAAAACCAATGATTATAGCCATGAATAAGTCAGATCTTGATTTTAACAATAACGCGGATGAATTCATCAAAGAGTTTTCTGATAAGTATGATATATATAAGATATCTGCAGCTACAACTGAAGGAATCAAGGAATTAGTAGATGCTATATCAGAGCTGTTGGCGAAAAGTGATATCAAAGAATTTGATCCTATGGAAGAAGTTGATACAGAATTCTTGGACAAATATTACGACAGAGAAATTGAATACGACTTAAACTTTAGAAGAGAAAATGATATTTTTGTTGTTGATGGGAAAAGAGTTGATAAATTACTAGAAAAGGTCGACCTAGAGGATTACGATGGCAAGATGTACTTCGAGAAAACTTTGAGAGAGATGGAAGTTTTTGATAAATTAAAAGAAATGGGAATCCAAGAAGGTGACAGTGTTGCCTTTGGAGACTTGGTATTTGAATATTATGAATAGGAGAATATATGTTAACAGGTAAGCAAAGAGCAAAATTGAAACAAGAATCACATGATTTCAAACCAGTAATTAATATTGGAAAGTTTTCAGTTACTGACGAATTGATTAAGGCTATAGATGAAGCATTAGAAGCGCGTGAGCTTATTAAGATAAAAATTTTAAACAATAATATGGATGACCAAGAAGAAATCATTGATACTATTATTGAAAAGACTGGATCTGAATTTATTTCTCACCTAGGTTCAATATTTACAATTTACAGAAAAAACAACGATAATAAATACGAGCTATAATGAGAATAGGACTATATGGGGGGACTTTTGACCCAATTCATGTAGGCCACTTGATAGTGATAGAAAATGCTATCAATTTCATGAAGCTTGATAGAGTAATTATTTTACCTAGTTCAAATCCTCCACACAAAAAGCACAAGAAGAAAACAGATACAAATATAAGGGTTGAGATGGTTAGTGAGGCCATAAAAGATAATGATAAAATCGTTCTATCTACCTTCGAATCTACCGATGATAGTGTCAGATATACTCATGAGACGATAAGGTATTTCAAGAAAGCCTTCAAAGATGACGATATATTTTATATAATGGGAGAGGATTCCTTCTTAACTATAGATACTTGGAAAAACTATGATGATATCTTAGATGAAAATATTATTGTATTTACAAGAAGTAATATAGATAAAGATAGTAAGTTAGTGGAAAAGGTTGAACTTATCAAAAAAGATAATCCTAACATCTTTTTAATTAATAACCTCAACATTAATATATCCTCAACTCTTATAAGAAATCTGGTAAAAAATAAGCTAAGTATTAAATATTTAGTTAGAGATAATGTTAGATATATTATAGAAAAAAGAGGCTTATATGTTTGATTATAAATTATATAAGGAAAGATTAATTTCAGATATTGGTGAGAAAAGATATAAACATAGCATAAGGGTTATGGAGTGCGCAGAAAAATTAAGCCGAGGACAGAATGTCGATAAGGAGAAGGTTAAAACTGCTGCTTTCCTACATGACTGCGCAAAGTATAACGAAGAAAGATATATGAAAGAGCTTAATATAGACAATTTTAAGGAAATTGACCCTGATTCATCAAAATCTGTAATTCATTCTTTTTTAGGAGCAGAAGTTGCGAAAAAAGTGTATAATATTAAAGATGAGGAGATAATAAAAGCTATCAAATATCATACTACCGGAAAGGAAAATATGAGTCTTTTAGAAAAAATTGTATTCTTAGCTGATGCAATAGAGGATAAAAGATCATATCCTGGAGTAGATGAAATTAGGAAAAAATCATTAATCGACCTAGATGCAGGAGTTTTGGAATGTTTAAACCACAACATAAAATACCTAATAGATATAGATTCTTTTATTGATCCTTTAACACTTAGGGCAAGAAATTATTTAATAAAGGAGAAAAATGGAAAAGCTTGAAACTATTTTAAAAACATTAGATGATAAATTAGCTGAAGATGTAAAAGTTATAGACTTAGACTCTTCATCTATTGCTGATAAATTTGTAATAGCAAGTGGTGGAAGTATCAATCAAACGAGAGCTTTAGCTGATTATATAGAGGACGATTTAGAAAAGGAAGGATATAGTATTCTATCAAAGGAAGGCCTAAGAGAAGGAGAATGGATACTCCTAGATGCTGGAGATATAATTGTACACATATTCACTCAAAAACAACGTGAATTTTATGATTTAGATAATCTATGGGAGAACTAAGCTCTCATAGATTTCTAGGAGTATTTTATGTCTGATAATAAAAAAGATAAAATTATTTACGGTTTAATAATAGCAGTTTTTATCTTGATAGCTAATTTCGCATATTCAAACAATATAGGAGGAATTTTTGATAAATCTGATAAAATATCCTTGGTAGATGAGGAGAATATAACTGATGTGGATAATAATATCGAATCTATTAAAGAAGAATCTATAGATGATTCGATAAAAAAAGTTTATATATCAGGCGAGATCAACAAACCTGGGGTATATCAAATTAAAGATGGAGATAGACTTGAGGATTTGATTGAGGAAGCTGGTGGATTAACTGACAAGGCAAGTGATAAAACACTTAATCTTGCTCAAAGATTAGAAGATCAAATGAAAATTTACATACCTAATATCGATGAAGAGAATTCATTAGAAAATATTGATCCTAATCAGGCTGCAAATATAAGTGTTAGTAGCAAATCTGAACTTATTAATATTAATACCGCCAGTAAAGAAGAACTTATGAGCTTACCTAACATAGGAGATAAGAGGGCAGATGCTATAATTGAGTATAGAAGTTCAAATAAGTTTGAGAAAATAGAAGATATTAAGAATGTTACTGGAATAGGCGATAAATTTTATGAAGCCTTAAAGGATTTGATTACAATATAGGTGAGAATATAATGAAACTATCGACAAGAGGCAGGTATGGACTAAGGGCTATGTGTTATCTAGCTAGTAATAAAGATAGGGGATATATCTCTGTATCAGAGATGAGTGATAAGCTAAACCTATCAGAGAATTATTTAGAACAGTTGATAAGGCTACTTAAAAATGATGGCTTAATCACATCCGCTAGAGGGCCTAAGGGAGGATATAAAATCACAAGAGATCTTGATGAGATTTCTGTAGGTGAGGTTTTAAGAGTTCTCGAGGGCAACATAACCATGAGCGACTGCGTGAGCGGAGATCACTTTTGTGATGATAAATGCGATGCGTATTTTGTCTTTGACAGAATAGATAAGGTAATAAATGAAGCAGTCGACTCTATTAGTTTAAAAAATATGATAAATCAGGAAGTTTGAGGTAAATGAATGAAAAACTTAGGAATGAATGAGTTAAGAAGCAAATATTTGAATTTTTTTGGAAATGAGAAGGGTCATACACTTCTAAAATCATTTCCACTAATCCCTATAGATGATGACTCTTTATTATTAATCAATGCTGGAATGGCGCCACTTAAAAAGTACTTTACTGGCGAAAAAAAGATGAAAAACAATAGAGCGACATCGTCACAAAAATGTGTAAGAACTGCCGATATAGAAAGAGTAGGTAAGACCGAACGTCACGGAACATTCTTCGAAATGCTGGGTAACTTCTCATTTGGTGATTATTTCAAAAAAGAAGCTATAACCTGGGCTTATGAATTCCTAACCAAAGAACTTGAGATTTCTAAAGATGACATATGGGTTACAGTATTTAAAGAAGACGAAGAAGCCTATAAAATATGGCATGATGAGATAGGTCTTGATAGCGAAAGAATCCTAAGAGAAGGTAAAGAAGATAACTTTTGGGAGCTTGAAGTAGGTCCTTGTGGTCCTTGTTCAGAAATATTTGTGGATAGGGGAGCAGGTAGGGCTATCGATGAAAATGACAATAAGCCAGGAAATGATGACTCGGATAGATTTATGGAAGTATGGAATCTTGTATTTACCCAGTTCAACAAAGATAGTCAGGGAAATTATACACCACTTGCCCACCCAAACATTGATACAGGTATGGGTCTTGAAAGAATCGCGATGGTCTTACAAGATAAGGATAATATATTCGAAATTGATGTTATGGCTGCTATAATCTCAGAAATTGAGAAATTATCAAATAAGAAATATAAGGAAAGTAAGAAAGATGATGTATCTATAAGAGTCATTGCAGATCACGCTAAGGCTATGACTTTCCTAACTTGTGATGGAGTTATGCCTTCAAATGAAAAAAGGGGATATGTACTAAGACGACTCATTAGAAGAGCTTACAGACATGGTAAGCTTTTAGGAATAGAAGGCGAATTCTTAACTGATATTGTAGATAAAGTTATAGATACCTACAAAGTTGAATACGATGAACTAGATGCAAATAGAGAAAAAATTAAATCTGTAATAAGAGATGAAGAGGAAAGATTCCAGAAAACAATTGACCAAGGACTAGAAAGGCTAGAATCTTTAATATCAAAAATGGAAAAAATCAAAGAGAAAGTGCTTGAAGGTAAAGAAGCATTTAAACTCTACGATACTTATGGATTTCCATTAGACTTAACTAAAGAGATACTAGAAGAAAAGAATCTCGATGTTGATCAGAAGACATTTAATGATGAAATGCAAATTCAAAAGCAAACAGCAAGGGAAGCTAGAAAGAAAGATGCAGGCTGGTCACTTGATAATATAAATACAGATGGAATTGCGAAAACCAGCTTTGTCGGTTACGATAATCTAGATATAAAAGCTAGAATTTTAAACTTGTTCAAAGAAAACTCAGAATCTTCTTCGCTAAATGAGGGAGATAACGGTATAGTAATCAGTGATAAGACTTCATTTTATGCGGAAGGCGGCGGTGAAGTAGCTGATACTGGACTAATATTAGGCGATTCCTTTAAGGCTAGAGTAATAGACGTACAAAAGCAAAAAGATATTTATTTCCATTATATCGAAGTTGTTGAAGGAGCTGTTCATGTTGGTGATGATGCTCAGTTTAAGGTTGATAGAAATAAGAGACTGGCTATACAAAGAAATCACTCTGCAACTCACTTACTAGATCAAGCTTTAAGAGACGTCTTAGGTGAAGATGTAAAACAGGCAGGATCATTGGTAGATGAAAACAAATTGAGATTTGATTTTTCTCACAACAGAGCTTTAACAAAAGAGGAAATTGACAAAGTTGAAGAGATTGTTAACAGAGAGATTGTTAAGCAAGAGCTTGTCACAAAAGAAATAGTAGATTACAAAGAATCTCAAAAAATGGGAGCCATTGGCTTATTCGAAGATAAATACAAAGATAAGGTTAGAGTTGTTTCTATGGGCGATTACTCCATAGAGCTATGCGGTGGTTGCCATGTAAATAACACAAGCGATATTTTAATGTTTAAAATTAAACAAGAATCATCTGTATCTGCTGGAGTAAGAAGAATTGAAGCTCTTACAGGTAAGAAAGCATTTGAGTATCTCAATGATAGAGCTAACAAACTAGATCAAGTAGCAGAAAGATTAAACACTAACACAAATAATATAACTAATAGAATAGATAGCCTAGAAAAAGAAATTGAAAAGCTAAAATCAGAAAATAGTAGATTAAAATCCACAAATAGTTCTGATATAGTTAGCGAACTAAAAGAAGACGTAAAAGAAATTAAGGGTATAAATTTATTAGTTAAGAAATTTGAAAATGCTTCAATGGACGAGTTAAGAGACTATGAAAATAGGATAAAGTCATCTATTGATAATCTTATAATAGTGTTTGCTTCAGTTAGTGATAAGATTGTATTTACAGTTTCTGTTGATGATAAACTTACTGATAAGTACAATGCTGGTAAAATAGTAAGACAAATTGCTCAAATTACTGGAGGTAATGGTGGAGGCAAGAAGAACTTTGCTCAAGCCGGAGGAAAAGATATTTCTAAGCTAGAAGAAGCTTTAGAAAAAGTCAGTGAAATAATTTAAAGGAGATATTATGGCTGATAAAAATAACTTCAATGAGACCATGCTATTTAAGGCAGATAAAAATCAAGAAAAAGATATTAGAGAAATTCTAACAACAGTGTATAAATCATTAGAAGATAAAGGATACAAACCAACTGGTCAAATAGTAGGCTATTTATTATCAGGTGATCCAACTTATATCACTGCCCATAACGGTGCTAGAAAGTTAATAAGAACAGTAGACCGTGATCGTATACTCGAAGAATTACTAGAGAAGTATATCAATGAGTAGAATAATGGGTCTAGATGTTGGTAATAAAACAATTGGGGTTGCTCTAAGTGACCCTATGTTTTTATTATCAAATGCTCTGGAAACAATAAAAAGAAAAAAGGCAAGTGTAGACATCGAAAGAATTAAGCAATTAGTCGAAGAAAATGATGTGAATCTAATAGTAGTTGGCCTACCTAAAAATATGAATAATACAATAGGCCCACAAGCTATGAGAGTTATAAGTTTTGTAGATTTACTAAAAAAACAAGTAGATGTCGAAGTTGTCTATGAAGATGAAAGAATGACTACTATTCAATCAGAAGCTGTTCTTATGGATATGGAAGTTAGACGTGAAAATCGTAAAAAATATATAGATAAAATTGCGGCTACTTTCATACTTCAAACATATTTGGATAGGAGAAAAAATGGATAATATTATTTTGCTCGATGAAGAAAATAATGAAGTCGAATTTGAAATATTAGATACATTCGGAGTAGATGAGGCGAATTATGCTGCCTTAAAACAAGTAGAAGATGAGCTTATTTTAATTGTAGAAGTTATTGAAAAAAATAACGAGATTGAACTAAGATCCATAGAAGACCAGGATTTATTAGATGAGCTCATAGAAATTTATGAAGAAATGAAAGAAGATGTCGATGAATACTGATCAGATTAGAAAAATTTTTGAAGAAAATAACCAAAAATTTACTAAACAAAGAGAGATTATCTTTAACGCATTAAAAAATTCTGAGGCAAAACACATTACGCCAGAAGAACTTTTTTCAATAGTACATCAAGAACATAAGCAAGTAGGTATTGCTACTATCTATAGAACTTTAAATATATTTGAAGAACTTGGAATTGTAAATAAACAAGAATTTACCGACCAAGCCTATACTTACGAACTTATCGATCCTAAAAATAATCACCACGATCATATAATTTGTACTACTTGCGGTAAGATAATAGAAGAAGAATTTCTATCTAAAGATGAAATGAAAGAATCTTTAAAAAAGGAATTTAATTTTGATTTAGATTATTATTCATTAAGAATCTTTGGTACTTGCTCCGATTGTCAAAAAAACAAGGAGTAATAATGCAAAATGACAAAAAATTAAGAATAATCCCTCTTGGAGGGTTACAAGAAGTAGGTAAAAACTGTACATTGGTAGAATATGGAAATGATATGATCATGATAGATTGTGGATTGACCTTCCCTGATGCTGAAATGTTGGGAGTAGATATAGTAATTCCAGATTTTACCTATGTTGAAGAAAATAAAAATAAACTTAGAGGAATATTTGTAACTCATGGTCACGAGGACCATATTGGAGCTATACCATATTTCCTAAAGAACATTGATACAAATGTATATTGTTCAAAGCTAACTAAGGGCTTATTAGAAAATAAATTTAAAGAGCACGGTTTAAATCCTAACAAAATTAAGATGGTAAATGTAAATAATACTGTAAAAGTTGGATCTTTGAGTGCTGAATTTATTAGAGTGAGCCACTCAATACCTGATGCTTGCTCAATAGCTGTGAAGTCTCCTGTTGGAACAGTAATATTTACTGGTGACTTTAAGATGGACTTCACTCCGATTGACAATGACCCAACAGATATTCAAAGACTTGCAGAATTAGGACGAAAAGGAGTATTAGCCCTATTTGCGGACAGTACAAATGTTGAAAGAGAAGGATACTCCCTAAGTGAGAAAACTGTAGGGGATACCTTTATACAAATATTTGGAAGAGCTAAGTCAAGAATAATCGTTGCTACTTTTGCATCAAACCTTCATAGGGTTCAACAAATTATCTATGCAGCAGAAAGATACAATAAGAAAGTGGCCCTATCTGGTAGGTCAATGCTTAATAACGTAAGAATTGCCAGTGAATTAGGCTATCTAAAAGTAAAAAGCAATACTCTAATTGATATGAAAAATATCAAAAACTATGCTGACGATGAAATTGTAGTTCTATCAACAGGAACCCAAGGTGAACCTCTATCAGCACTTACTAGAATGGCTAATAGAGAACATAAACAAATAAACCTAAATGAAACAGATACGGTAATCTTGTCATCTTCAGCAATTCCAGGAAATGAGATGGCAATTAATAATACTATAAACAATCTAACAAAAATAGGTTGTAAGATTATTTACTCATCTCTTGCGAAAGTACATGCTTCAGGACACGCTTGCCAAGAAGAGATTAAATTGATGTATCAATTGGTTACACCAAAATACCTTATTCCAGCCCACGGTGAAGTAAGGCAGTTACAAAAACATGCCGAAATAGCTGAAGATATGGGTCAGCCTAAGGAAAATATTTTGATTGGTAAAAACGGTGATGTTTATGAATTTACAAAAAAACATGGAGCTATTAATGGCAGAGTTCAAGCTGGTAATATCCTAGTTGATGGTTCTGGAATTGGCGATGTTGGTAACATTGTTCTAAAGGATAGAAAACACTTATCTGAAGATGGATTAGTTGTTGTTTCAATAACCTTTGATAAACATACCCAACAATTACTAGCTGGTCCTGATATTGTATCTCGTGGTTTCGTTTATGTTAAAGAAAATCAAGATATCATAGAAAATGCAAAGGATATAGTATTAAGATCAATTAAAAAGTGTGCGGATAAGGAAATTCGAGCTATAAGTCAGATTAAATACAAGATTAGAGAGGACTTGAAATCTTATATTTACAACGAATTAGGTCGTGATCCAATGATACTGCCAGTTATATCAGAGTTGGAGAGTAATGAATCGTATAAATAATGAATACATTTCATCATTTATTGAAGATATAATAATAGATTGTGACTTCCTTGAACTAAGAAAGTTTGCGGAAAAAGAAAATGTCCCTATTATGAAACTTGAGTCTAAGGAATTTCTTAAGAGTCTACTTGCTATTAAAAGACCAAAATCAATACTGGAAATAGGAACAGCAATAGGCTATTCTTCTTTGGTCTTTGATAAGTATTCTGATGCTAAAATTACTACAATAGAGTTATCAGAAGATATGGCTCATATCGCTCAGGAAAATTTTAATAAATATAATGTAGATATAAATTTAATAAATGATGACGCAGAAAAAGCCTTGACTAAATTGAATCAAGGCTTTGATTTTGTTTTTATAGATGCAAATAAATCTAATTACAAATTCTATTTTGATTATATAGATAAAAATCTCCTCAATAATGGAGGAGTAATTGTAGCAGATAATATTTTATTTAGAGGCGAAGTTTGTAATGATGATTTAGTTGAGAAAAGAAAGATTACAATAGTAAAAAGACTAAGAAATTTCCTAGCGTATATTACTAGAAGAGATGATTATCAAACTTCTATTATACCTATAGGCGATGGAATAAGTGTTAGTGTTAAGGAGGATAAGTGAAAAATAATAAAGTAGAACTTCTAGCTCCCGCAGGGGATATGGAAAGATTAGAAGCAGCTATTAAGTTTGGTGCTGATGCAGTTTTTCTTGCAGGAGATAGTTTTGGTTTAAGAGCTAATGCTAAGAATTTTGACAGAGATGAACTAAAGAAGGCTGTAAACTATGCTCATGATAATAATGTAAGGGTCCATGTGACAATGAATATCTTGCCTCATGATGAAGATATGAAGGGTCTTGTTGAATATCTAGAGTTTTTAGACTCTATAGGTGTAGATGCCTTAATTATTTCTGACCCAGGCATTTTCGCCTTAGCAAAAGAGCACACCGATGTTGACCTTCATATAAGTACACAAGCTTCAGTAACTAACTCAGCAACAGTTAAGTTTTGGCACGATATGGGAGCTAAGAGAGTAATACTTGCTAGGGAGCTTTCTCTAGAAGAAATTAAAGAAGTTAAGAAAAATGCTCCAGAAGATATGGAAATTGAATGTTTCATCCACGGTGCTATGTGTATTTCATATTCAGGTAGATGTCTACTATCAAACTATATGACTGGTAGAGATGCGAATAGGGGAGATTGCGCCCAATCATGCAGGTGGAAATATTCTATTCAAGAAGAAACAAGGCCAGGTGAGTATTACCCAATTGAAGAAGACGGCAAGGGTGGTACCTTTATAATGAACTCCAAGGACCTTTGTCTTTTAGATGAAATTGATAAACTTATAGAAGCAGGCGTAGATAGCTTTAAAATCGAAGGAAGGATGAAAACAGCCTTTTATGTGGCAACAGTAATTAGAAGCTATAGACAGGCTATTGATGCCTATTATGAGGGTAATTTCAATAAGGATGTAGCGAAAAAATATTATGATGAAATCACTAAGGCAAGTCATAGACATTTTACAAAAGGATTTTTCTATAAAAAGCCAGACAGTAACGATCAAATATATGAAAATTCTTCCTATATAAGAAATTATGATTTCATCGGAGTAGTAGTAGATTATGATAAGGAAAATAAAATTGCAACAATTGAGCAAAGAAATAGATTTTTCCTAAATGATGAGATAGAGATATTCTCAAACTCTCCTGATTATTACGAATTTAAAATTGATAATATGAAAAACTCTAAGGGAGAGGACATAGAAGTTGCTAATAAACCGAAAGAGAAGATTATGATTAAGATTGGTCTTCCTCTTGAAAAAGGTGACATGCTTAGAAGAAAAATTGAAGATTAGTAATTTAAAAACCCAGGCTTTTCACCTGGGTTTATGTAATATTTTCTAGTCTTCTGAAGGATTCTCAGAAAAATCAGCTCTTGTTCTACGTGATTCTGCACCAACGTTTGAGTTTTCATCAGCTTCATCGCTAATGCTTCTAAGATTTTCTTGGTCAGGACCTAGTTTTTTGTCTAATGATTCTCCACCAGTTTCTTTGTTTTCTTCCCTAACTTTTTTGTCAAGTTCAGCATTTCCTCTGTATTGGTTTTCATTAGATACTTTTTTGTCGTTTGTCATATAAATCTCCTTTTATATATTCAAATTTCCTTACATTTATATTATAACAGATTTTTAAAAAAATTTCATTAATTATCGTTTGCAATTAGCTTAATTATTTCTATAACCGTTTCGCTAGCCTTTTTCATATGCTCTATTGGTATAATTTCATAGACTCCATGATAGTTCATTCCACCAGTAAATATATTTGGGGTAGGTAGATTCATGAATGAAAGTTTAGACCCATCTGTTCCCCCTCTGATTGGCTCAATGATAGGTTTTATCCCAAGATTTTCCATGGCTGTTTTGGCATAATAAACAATCTTCATATTTTTCTCGATTACTTCACCCATATTATAATAAGAATCTGAAATATCTACACTAATATAATCTCCGTATTTTTTGTTTAAATAAGAAGCATTATCGGAGAATTCTTTTTTCATAGCTTCAAATTTTTCCCTATCATGTTCCCTAATTATATATTCCATTTTTGTATTTTCAATATCTCCATTAATACTTAATAAATGGAAGAATCCTTCGTAACCTTCAGTATGTTCAGGTCTTCTTACATCACCTAGTAAGCTATCAAATTCACGAGCAAGGCTCATAGAGTTAACCATAGTATTTTTTGCAGAACCAGGGTGGATTGATTTACCTTTTATATTTACAAGACCACTTGCAGCATTAAAAGACTCATATTCTAATTCTCCAAGATAGCCACCATCAACTGTATAAGCAAAGTCTGCTCCAAAAGATTCTACATCGAAAGTATCGCATCCAGTACCAATCTCCTCATCTGGAGTAAAGGCTATCATAACATCTCCATGCTCTATATCAGGATTGTTTACGAGGTACTCAACAGCATTCATTATTGAAGCTAGACCGCTTTTATCATCAGCGCCTAATAAGCTTTCTCCTCTAGTTGTAATAAGCGTTAAGCCCTTAAGTTTATCAAGAATTGGAAACTCACTAACCTTAATAGATCTCTCGTCATTTAGCTTAATGTCTCCGCCTTCGTAATTAATTATTTGAGGATCATCAATCTTACCATACATTTCAGGAGATGTATCCATATGAGATAAAAACCCAACAATTGGTATTTCTTTGTCTGTATTTGAAGCTAATTTTGCAAATACAAATCCTTCTTTATTTATACTAGCTTCTAGTCCCAATTCCTCTAGTTCTTTTTTAAGTTCTTTCGCAAGTAGAAGTTGACCTGGAGTTGATGGTTTTTGAGTTTTTCCTAACTCTGGGTCACTTTTTGTATCAAAAGATATATACTTAAGAAATCTTTTCGTTATATTATCCATAATTTACCTTCTTTCTCTTTTATTATACTCTTATGATTGTAAAAATAAGGAAAATTGGTATATTAATTAAGGAAAAGGTGGGATTATGAATAATAAGAAACTCAAAATGATTGTTGAAGATAAAATCCCAGCATATGGCACTAGCCATGCTGCTGGTATTGATTTATACTCGTATACAAAAGAAGATATTGAAGTTAAACCCGGAGAAACGGTGAAGATACATACCGGGGTTAAAGTAGAAATTCCAGAAGGCTATTTTGGAGGTGTTTATCCAAGATCATCTACTGGAGTGAAAAAACAATTGATGCTTGCAAACACCATTGGGGTAATTGACTCCGATTACAGGGGCGAAATAATGGTGTTTTTCTATAATTATGGTAATGAGACACAAGTTATTAAAAACGGTGATAGACTGGCTCAGTTAGTTATTCAACCTTACTTAAGATGTAATATAGAACTTGTAGATAGCCTGGAAGATTCTGCTAGAGGAGAGGATGGATTCGGTTCTACCGGTAGATAATGAGAAGAGATGCACTTAAAAGATTTAAAAAGAATAAATATAATATTTATTTAGCTTTGATAGGATTTATTGTCTTATTACTTATATTTTTCTTTGTAAAAAATAAAATTGCTGATTATAATTTAAGAAAACATGATAATGAAATTGTAATTATCAAAGATAGTGAGAATAATCAACATTCTTACACTCTAAAAGAAATTAGAAAGTTAAAATCTGTCAAGAAAAAAGTTAAACTTGAAAAGGGCTTAGAGGAAGTAGAGTTAACTGGAGTAGCTTTGGAGAAGCTCTTAGGCGATTTAGGATATAAATTAGAAGAATCACCAGATCTAATAATAGAAGACTCAGATGGTAATTATACTACATATCCAATGTCTGTAGCCCTAGAAGTAGATAGGGTTCTCTTAGTATATAAGATAAATAACAAGCCAAATCAGGATTATGATGATTCTATGGGAGCTCTCTCATTAATAGATACTAATAGTGACAGTAAAGAAACTTGGATTAAGGATGTAAAAGTTTTAAACATTAAATAATAAGGCTATTGCAAATTAAAATCAACTGGTAAAACCTACGTAATTCATTAAGACTTAAACAAAGCCTTAAAGATTATTGTAAGTTAGCAGATTAATTTTGCAGTAGTCTCATTTTATTTATGGATTAATAAAAAGGAGTCAAAATGAAAAACAATTTTAAATATGATAAACTTACTCCTATGTTAAAACACTACGTGGACGTTAAGAATGATTTCAAAGATGCTATACTCTTATATAGGGTAGGAGATTTTTATGAAGCTTTCTTTGATGATGCAATTATTACTAGCAAAGCTCTTTCTCTTACGCTTACTGGTAAAGAGTGTGGTCACGAAAAGAAAGCTCCTATGTGCGGTGTCCCACATCATGTTATAGATAATTATGCCTTTAAACTTGTAAAACAAGGCTATAAAGTGGCTTTATGTGATCAAGTAGAAGACCCCAAAGAAGCTAAAGGACTCGTCAAAAGAGCTATAACGCGTGTTATAACTCCAGGGACAATTACTGATATGGAGTCCTTAGATAATAGAAAAAACAATTATCTCCTCTCAATATTTCAAAACGATTATGGTCTATCAATTAGCTATTGTGATATTTCAACTGGGAAGCTTGTAAGCTTTGAAATAAAAGGATTAAGCTCTTCTATAGGAAAAAAAGCAATAGATCAGATAGAGAAAATTAACCCATCAGAAATTCTAATTAACTCTGATTTTAACGATCAAAACTTAAGAAGATATTTTCTGGACGAAGAAATATTTGTAAATTATATACAAAACCCTAAAGATTATATGAATAGGGCAAGTCTTATAAGAGATCATTTGGGAGATGATAATCTTAAAAAAATTGAAACTATGAGACTATCTATTCTTTCTCTTGCAAATCTTCTTGATTATATCTATAAATATCATAAGGACAATTTAGTCCATATTAATAATATAGATGTTATTGAAATAAATGATTACATGGAGCTTGAAGCAAGTACAAGGAAAAACTTAGAATTAAGTAAGAATTTAAACAATAATACTAAAGAAAATTCACTTTTAAGTATAATTGACAAGGCTGATACAGTTATGGGATCTAGGATGATTAGCGAGTATCTAGAAAGACCTCTAATAGACAAAAGGAAGTTAGAGAGAAGGTTAGATATTGTAGAAGTCCTATTTAATGATAGAATTCTTGCTAGTAACATCTCAAATCTATTGTCAGATGTCTATGATCTTGAAAGACTTATAGCTAAGATATCTTATAAGAGAGCAAACGGACGTGACTTTATATCACTGAAGAATTCTATTACTAACATTCCTAAGCTAAAGGATATATTAATATCTTATTCAGATACGAATATCAGTAATATAGGTGAAAACATACCAGATGTTAGTGATATATTTAGTTTGATAGATAAGGCTATAGTTGAAGATCCACCTATTGCTATAAGCGAAGGTGGCATAATTAAAGACTCATATAACGATGAACTTGATAAACTTAAAGAGTCATCCTCTAGTGCACAAAGTGCTTTGATAGAATATGAAAATAAGGAAAGAGAAAAAACTGGTATTAAAAACTATAAGATAGTTTTCAATAAAAATAATGGCTATTCTATCGAGATAACTAAATCAAACTTAGACAAAGTTCCAGATTCTTATGTAAGAAAACAAACACTTAAAAATCAGGAAAGGTATACAACCGAAAAGTTAGAAGAAATATCTAGTTTGATTTTAGGTGGTAAGGATAAGATAAACGACTTAGAGTATAAAATATTTCAGGATATTCGCGAAAAAGTTCTAAGAAATACCATCAAGCTTCAAGCTTTAGCTAAGATTCTAGCTACAGTCGATACCTTAAACACCTTTGCCAAGATTTCTTTAGAAAATTCTTATGTTAGACCAGTAATTCGTGAAGATAATATAATAAAAATTAAAGATGGAAGACATCCTGTTATAGAAAAAAAACTCAAAGAAAATGAATTTATCCCTAATGATACTGATATAGGGGAGGAGAATAATTTAATCCAGATTATAACAGGACCTAATATGGCAGGCAAATCCACCTATATGAGACAAATGGCAATCATTATAATTCTTGCACAGATGGGTTGCTTTGTACCAGCATCTCTAGCAGAAATCTCAATCTGTGATCAAGTTTTTACTAGGATTGGCGCAAGTGATAATATTTCAAAAGGCGAATCTACTTTTATGCTTGAGATGAATGAGGTAAGTAGTATTCTTAAAAATTCTACAGAACAGTCTTTTGTTATACTAGATGAAGTAGGTAGGGGTACTTCTTCTGATGATGGATTAAGCATAGCTATGGCGATTGTCGAGTATCTCAGCAAGAGAAAAAAAGTAAAGACAGTTTTTGCTACACACTTTCATGAGCTTACTATACTAGAAAAAGAACTAGATAATGTGAAGAATCTTAAGATTGAAATATTAGAAGAGAATAATAATTTAGTTTTTTTAAGAAAGATAAGCGAAGGAAAGTCTGATAGATCGTATGGGATAGAAGTAGCTAAATTAAGTGGTCTCCCTAATGAAATAATCGACAATGCCAAAATAATTATGGACAAGCTTTCAACTGATGATTTCTATGATCTTGATAAGAAAAAGGAAATATCAACTTCCTTGGAGGAGATTTCTGATCAAAAACTAGAAGAAGTTAAGATAGAGGCATCAAATATTGATATAAATAACTTGACTCCTATGGAAGCAATCAATTCTTTAAGCAATTTATTAAATAAGATTGGTGAACTTTGATGACTATACTAAAACTAGATGATAAAACAATTGAAAAAATTGCTGCTGGAGAAGTAATTGAATCACCAGTATCTATTGTAAAAGAACTAGTAGAAAATTCTATAGATGCAGGAGCTGATAGGATAACAGTTGAGATTAAAAATGGTGGCAAGACTTATATAAGAGTCACAGATAATGGATCAGGTATAAGTAACGAAGAAATCGAACTTGCTTTTAGTAAGCACGCCACATCTAAAATTCGTGACTTCAATGATTTATATGATATATACTCGCTAGGATTTAGGGGTGAGGCCTTAGCTAGTATAGTAAGTGTCAGTGAAGTTACTGCAATAAGCAAAACAAAAGATGAACTTGTAGGAAGTAAAATTAATTTTAACAATGGTGATAAAACTCTTACCAGTATTGCCACAAATGTTGGAACTAGCATCATAGTTGAGGATTTATTTAGAGATATTCCTGTAAGAAGGAGATTTCTTAAGTCAGATATTGTTGAATCTAATCATATAAGCAAACTTATGTATGCCATAGCAATTGGATATCCTGAAATCTCATTTAAGTTTATCAAAAACGAAAATATTGAATTTTCTACAATAAAAAATGAAGCTTTGAAAATGAGAATAGCTAAACTTTTGGATGATAAGTTAGAGGACCATCTAATAAAAATTTCTGATAACAACGACATCTATCAAATCGAAGGATTTATATCTAATAATAATTATTATAGGGGAAATAGGTCTTTGCAATATATTTATATTAACAATAGACTTGTTGAAAGTGAATTGATAAGAGATAGGATAGAGATGGCCTACAGGGGAAATATACCAAACGGAAGATTTCCGGTTTTCTTTCTATATATAAAGACCAATCCTAAAAATATAGATGTCAACGTCCATCCGAACAAGAGAGTGATTAAGTTTTCTTATGAAGACCAATTGATTAATCTTATAGATTCAAGCATTAGTAGGTATATAAATGCTTCTAATGGAGTAAAAGAAGTTAGTATTGAAGAAAATAATAAGAATGATTTAATGGATTTTTCAGATTATTCTCAAATACTAAATAACTATAATAATAGTAAATCTCTTGTAAGAGAAAGTTCATTTGACAATTTGTATGAATCTGAAAATAATGATTCTAACAAAGAAGAAGCTAAAGACTTTTTTGATAGTAATATAGACATAAGTTTTAAGGAAAAATCAAACTATGAAGAATGTCTAGAAAATAACAATACTGGGCTAGAAGAAGAAATCGAAGAAAATAGTTACATTAAAGATTTTGAATATCTGAACTATAAGTGTTCAATATTTGCTAGGTATTCTATATTTGAAAGAAAAGATAAACTTTTCATACTAGATCATAGGAGAGCTAGCGAAAAGATTAATTTTAGTAGATTCTTAAATCAGTTTGAAAATAAAACTATGGATGAACAAATTCTTTTAAATCCATTAATAATTAACTTGAATAAATTTGATATTGACAGGTTCATTGAAAAGAAAGATGTAATAAATAGACTAGGATTCGATGCAGAAATAATTGGAGATAGGTCAATAATTATTCGCTCAGTTCCTTTCATCTTTTCTGTACCTGAAGATGATAAGTTCTTCTACGACTTATTAGACCTTGATTATAGCAAGGATACAGATTATTTGTATAAAAAACTTAAGAAATTAAATCTCTCTTTATCTTTTAGAAAAGGAGATAAGATAAATGAAGCTGAGGCTTATGAACTTATTGGAAACATAAAAGAACTAGATAATCCATATACAACTTATGACGGGAAAGCAGTTCTTATAGAGATAAATGAAAAAGATGTGGAGAAATATTTTGAAAGATAGATTAATTGTAATAACGGGACCAACAGCGAGTGGTAAAAGCGATATAGCAATTAACTTGGCTAAAAATCTCGACTCAATGATAATATCAGCAGATAGCCAACAGGTATATCGATATATGAATATAGGTACTAATAAGACTAGTGATGTTTTTGAAGTAGATCATTTTATGCTAAATATGGTTGATCCCGATGAGGAATATTCAGTAGATGATTTCTCTAAGGAGGCAAAGAGTTTAGTAGAGAAAATAAATCAAAATCTTAGAATACCGATAGTAACTGGAGGTACTGGATTTTATATAGATTCATTAATATATGATATGAACTATGGAAGAGTCGAAAAGAATCAGGCCTATAGGGAAAAACTCGCAGTAATATTAAAGGAAAAAGGTAATGAATATCTCTACAAGAAGCTAGAATCACTAGACCCTGAAACTAGTAGGAGATATCACCCCAATGAGGTTAATAGAGTCATAAGAGCACTTGAGATATATAAAGTTAGCGGAGAAATTCCTTCAAAGATAAGAACGGGTGAGAGAAAGCTAAACGATAAGTTAGATCCCTTAATTTTCTTTTTAAACTACGATAATAGAGATTTACTATATAATAGGATAAACCAAAGAGTGCTAGATATGGTAAATATGGGCTTGGTAGATGAAGTTAGAGAATTAATCAAAAGATTTAACCTAGATAATAAGTCTCAGTCTATGTCCGCTATTGGATATAAGGAAGTATTAGACTATCTTAATCATAATATAAACTTAGATGAGATGATTGATTTAATTCAAAAAAACACTAGACATTATGCTAAAAGACAGATAACATGGATGAAAAAATACTTAAATTATCCATTTACTTATGAAATAAAGATGGATGAATTAAATAAAAGAGACGCAAGTGATATAATTTTAAGTATTGTTAAGGAAGTATATGAACTATAAAGAAATATATGATAATTTTAAAATAGATAATAATTTTGACAAAGAAATAAAAGAAATAGAAAAACAATTACAAGATGAATTTTCAAGAATAGATGAAATATCTGAATACAATCAGCTAAAAGTATTAAAGGCATTTAAGCGAAATGACCTTCAAACTTCTGATTTCATGCAATCTACGGGATATGGATATGCGGATACAGGCAGAGATAAGATAGAGGCTATTTTTTCAGATATATTTAAGGCTGAGGATTCCCTGGTACGCCCAAGCATGGTATCTGGAACCCATGCCTTATCAATCGTCTTATTTGCTCTGCTAAAAGCAGGTGATAAGATGGTCGCTATCACAGATGATCCCTACGATACTATGCAACAAGTTATTGGTATTGCTGGTAATAAAAAAGGAAATCTTATTGAAAGAGGAATCAAATATGATAAGCTCGACCTAGATTCAGCTAATAGAATACAATATGATAAAATAAAGAGTCATGTAGATTCTCATACTAAGCTTGTCCTTATTCAAAGATCTACAGGATATACTCAAAGAAGAGCCTTCACTATAGAAGAAATAAAAAAGGCTATAGAATATATAAGAAAGGCTAATCCTAATGCTATAATTTTTGTAGATAATTGTTATGGAGAATTTACCGAAACAAGTGAACCCATTGAGGTTGGAGCTGATATTCTTGCAGGATCATTAATCAAGAACCTTGGAGGGGGAATAGCCATTACAGGTGGATACATCTGTGGTAAAAAAGATTTAGTAGAATATTGTGCCAATCACTTAACAGCACCTGGCATAGGAAAGGATGAGGGCTTAAGTTTCGGTACCAACAGACTTGTAGCGGAAGGCTTATATTTTGCTCCTCACATTGTGAAGGAAGCTATTAAGGTGGCCTTGTTATTTGCGCATGCATTTAATAACTTATCTTACGAAGTGATACCAAAAATTGATGATCCAAGGTCTGATATAGTCCAATCTATAATTCTAGAAGATGCCGAAAAGGTGAAAGTGTTTTGTAAGGCTATCCAAGAAGCTTGTAGTGTAGATTCCAACTTCGTACCAGAAGCCTTTCCAATGCCAGGTTATGAAGATCCTGTAATAATGGCGGCTGGAGGATTTGTTGAAGGTGCTACATCTGAATTATCTGCTGATGGACCATTAAGAGAGCCTTATGTAGTGTATTTACAAGGTGGCTTAAATTATTTTCATGGTAAATTAGCTCTAAAACTTGTGCTAGATAGATTTAAAAAAGAGAATTTCATATAAAAAATAAAAAGCGTTTCTATTATAGGGATTAAGGATTATAGTTATATTACAATATCTTCTTTTATACTTATCTAGAACGCTTTTATTTTATATGTTAAGATTTGAGAGTGGATTTTTGTTTACAGCGTTTTTAAGATCTTCATCATCAAGATGAGTATATATCTGAGTGGTAGAAATATTTACATGGCCTAAGATATCCTTGAGAGCTCTTATGTCAACATTCCCATATTTATACATGAGCGTTGCAGCCGTGTGCCTTAACTTATGGGTAGAATATACAGAAGTATCAAATCCTGCTTTTTTTAAATACTTATCTATAGTGCTCTGTACTGCTCTATTTGAAATTCTTTTCTTTCTAGTTGAGATAAATAGGGCATCAATCTTTAAATCTTTAATATATTTATTTCTTATTAATATATATTGATCGAGAAGTTCTCTGCAATTATTAGTCAAATAAACGGTTCTTTCTTTATTTCCTTTACCTATAATATTAAAATGGTCGTATATTATATCTTCCATATTTATACTTACAAGTTCCGATAAACGCATACCTGTAGTCAGGAAGGTAAATACTATAGCTAGATCCCTAAATCTAAGGAATTCGTTAGGCTCATTTTTTATAGTATCAAGCAACAACTCAGTCTCATTTAAGGTTAAATAAACAGGCTGTCTTTGGCTTATTTTAGGGTTGGAAAGCTTGTCGCTAATATTTGAATCAATTACTTCTATTTCAGAAAATAAGTACTTATAAAAGGACTTTATAGCTGATATTTTCCTTGATCTAGTGGTGGAAGAGTCATTCTTCTCGTTGTCTAAAAAACTAAGAAAAGCATAGAAATCCTGGAGTGTCAGAGATTCAAAAAACTTAGGATTGACAATTCTATTAATTTTTATATTTTTGAAGTCATCATTAAAACTCTCTTCATCACCATAATATATTCTTCTTATAATCATATATCTGATCATAAGCATAAGATCATATTGATACTCTTTGATCGTGTTGGAGGATAGGCCTCTTATCGATTTTAAATAATTTAAATAGTCTGTTATGATAATAGGTTCATTAATTTCTTTCATAAAATCCCTTAATCTAGTAAATTTTTATTCTTACATTAAAATTATACTAGTATTATCTATATTTTCAAATTATTGCACAAAATTACTATTTTGTGAAATAATTTATTTTTACCTCCTACTCTCTGATATCACATTTCTCCTTAATCGTTAAAATAATAAGTGATTCTTTTTAAATTTCTTTCTTTTTATAAGATTTTATTCTATAGCTAATACTTTTATTCTTACCTATCTCTAAGACAGCTTCTAAATCTTTTTTATAGTTAAGTTTTCTAAATGATTGCTTATACACTTATCAAATTCTGTATTTTTCTAAACTTAACATTTATTTAATACTATATTATATTTAGAAATTTAAAGACAATAGCTTTCCATTATATCCATATAATCGAGTGAAATTTTGTTCTTAATATCATATTTATATTTTTCAATTTTCTGAAGTAAGATCTTGAAAATTAGTAACCACCTTCTAGCCTTAGAGTATAATATCCTCTATTCTAACTTACGCTGAAATTTATAAAGTAATTAAATTTTCAAAAATGCCAGCTCCTATTTTGCGATTTAAGGCTTTTTAAAAAATCAGGCATATAATAGTATTCCTAAATTCATGTTAATATATGATTCAATAGTTGATACCTTGATTCATTACTTTCAATTTTTTACAAAAAGCTCTGGCTTATAGAAATTTCATTTACTTATACCAACACGATTTATTATAAACCTATTTAATATAGAACTACTTACTCTCCATAATGTATTTAATATAAATATATAAATAAAAAGACTACCAAATTATTGGTAGTCAGTTAAAATACAATATTTATTTAGCAAAATCAATCACTTTAGACTCTCTTAATACATTAACCTTGATTTCTCCAGGATATTCCAATTCTTCTTCTATTTTCTTTGCAATTTCTCTAGCAATTACAATCATCTCATCATCAGAAACCTTATTTGGTTTAACCATAATTCTTAATTCTCTACCCGCTTGTAGAGCAAATGATTTCTCGATTCCATCGAAAGAATTAGCAATTCCTTCAAGATTTTCAAGTCTCTTAACGTATTTTTCTAAGCTTTCACGTCTTGCACCAGGTCTTGCAGCTGATATAGCATCTGCTGTTTGTACCAAAATTGATTCGACACAATTAGGCTCAACTTCGCCATGGTGGGACTCTATGGCATTTATGACATATTTATTCTCGCCATATTTATTCGCCATCTCTACACCTAAGCTAACGTGAGTTCCTTCTTGTTCACGATCAATAGCCTTACCTATATCATGGAGCAAGCCACCACGTCTTGCTATTTGTGGATTTGCACCTATTTCTTCTGCAAGCATACCTGCAAGATTTGCTACTTCGACAGAGTGCTTTAGAATATTTTGTCCATAAGATGTCCTAAATTTCATCTTACCGACTAATTTAACTAACTGTGGATGTAAGTTTACAACTCCAGCCTTGTCTACAGCCTCTTGTCCATCTTCCATAATTCTTTGTTCTACTTCTTCATCTGCCTTGTTAATCATTTCTTCAATTCTTGATGGGTTAATCCTTCCATCTTGAATTAATCTTTCTAGGGCAACCTTTGCGACTTCACGTCTTACTGGTTCAAATGAAGAAATAACTACCGCTTCTGGTGTATCATCTATTATTAGATCTACCCCTGAAGCTTGTTCAAAAGCTCTGATATTTCTACCTTCACGGCCTATAATTCGACCTTTCATTTCGTCATTTGGTAGCGATATAACTGAAACTGTGTTCTCAGCTACTTGTTCTGCCGCATACCTTTGAATTGTTGTTGCTAGAATATCTGTAGCTATTTTCTTACTTTCAGCTTTTACTCTTTCCTCAGCCTCTTTAATAAGTTTCGCTGATTCATGAATTGTTTCGCTTTTTACATTTTTTAGAATTATTTCTTTTGCTTCATTGTTGGTGAGTCCAGCGATGTTTTGTAATTCCAATTGCTGTTCTTCAATCAATTTATCAATTCTGTCTTCTTTTTGTTTTAACTTTTTCTGATCACTAGAGATTTGATCAGATTTTTTGTCAATCAATAAAGATCGATTGTCTAAGCTTTCTTCTTTCCTCAACAGACGTTCTTCTCTTTTATCAAGATCATTTCTAGTCTGTCTAAACTGTTCTTCATTTTCAGATTTCAATTTAGATATTTCATCTTTAGCTTCAAGAAGAGTTTCTCTCCTCAAGACTTCGGCCTGGTTATTAGCATCTTCGATTATTTTTCTACTGAGTTCTTCAGCTGAACCAATCTTAGCCTCACCAGTTTTCTTACGATAAAGATAGCCAAAATAAAAAGCTAACAATACGAAGGCGACAGCTATGATAAGAATAACGATTGGGTTAATACTTTCAAACATCATATCACCTCCTAATTTAGGAATTATCATTCCTATTTCATTATACCATAAATTAGCTTATATACGAAAAATATGAAACTATATTTATGAATTTACATTTTGATTTTATTTCTTATTTGATATAATTCTAGCAGGCGCTCCAACCGCAGTTGAGTTGTCCCCAATATCTGTTAAGACAACCGAATTAGCTCCTATTTTGACATTATCTCCAATCTTAATATTACCCAGAAGAACTGCACCAGCACCTATCATTACTTTATTACCAATAGTAGGATGTCTTTTTACTTTTTCGTTTGACACTGCTCCTAGAGTTACCCCATGGTATATCAGACAATCATCACCGATTTCGGCTGTTTCACCAATTACTACACCCATACCGTGGTCTATGTATAAGCGTTTACCTATTTTTGCTCCAGGATGGATTTCTATTCCTGTCTCCATCCTAGATTTATAGGCAATTTCCATAGCTTCATACAAGTTCCCATCTATAAAGAGTTTATGGGCTGACCAATGGTACAATAAGGCTCTTATACCTGGTGAAAAGAGGGCAGCTTCCTCCCTGCTTCTGAGTGCTGGATCCCTCTTAATTGCATTTTCTATTAATTCTTCCTTGTATTTTTTATAATTGTTCATTTTCGTATAATTCGGTAGATAAATATCTCTCACCAGTATCAGGTAGAACTGTAACTACAGATTTGCCTTCGCCTAATCTATCAGCTATCTCAATCGCTCCACATACGTTTGCTCCTGATGAAATACCCACTGCAAGCCCCTCATCTTTAGCTAAAATTCTGCTCATCTTGATTGCGTCATCTGATGCTACGTCTACAATTCCATCTACTATTGAAAAATCTAAGTTATCTGGAATAAAGTTTCCTCCGATACCTTGTATTTTGTGTCCACTAGCCTTACCACCTGAAAGTAATGGGCTTTCTTTTGGTTCAATAGCATAGATTTTGACGTTTTGATTACTTTCTTTTAATCTTTTACCAACTCCTGTTACTGTTCCACCTGTTCCTACACCTGCTATAAAGGAATCTGGTATTATTTCTTCAAGGATTTCTGGACCAGTAGTTTCATAATGGGCTTTTATATTTGCAGGATTTGAGAATTGATCTGGGAAGAAATATCCTTTTTCTTCTGATAATTCTTTTGCCTTATCATATGCTCCTTGTAAAGCACCTTCTGTAGTTCTTATAACTTGAGCTCCATATGCCTTAGCAAGTTTCGCTCTTTCTATACTCATAGAAGCTGGCATAGTTAGGATTAATTTATAGCCTTTTGCAGCAGCTAGGGCAGCAAGGGCGACACCAGTGTTTCCGCTAGTAGGTTCTACAATAGTACCACCCTCTTTTAATAGTCCTTTCTCTTCAGCATCTTCGATCATATATAAAGCAATCCTATCTTTAATAGAACCTGCAACATTGTTTTTTTCTACTTTTACATATATGTCAGCTCTTCCCTCTTTTTTGAGAGATTCTAGCTTAAGTAAAGGTGTATTACCTATTAATTCTTTAGCATTATTTTTAATTGCCATATTTATCCTTTCGTTTATTCTAAATATCCAACGACATTCTATTTATACCCTTATTAAGAAATTTCAACACAAAATATCTTATTTAGACAAGAGAATTATATGATCTTTTATTCAAACTAAATATAATGTAATAAATAAAATTTATATATAAAAAGACAAACCTACTATAAATAAGGTTTGTCTTTTTTCAGAAGTAAAACTTCCTATTAATCTATTTCATTTGGCTTTGAACTTCTTTAGCGAAGTCTTCTTCTTTTTTCTCTAAGCCTTCACCAACTTCGAATCTAGCAAATCTTCTAATTTTGATGTTTTCTCCAACATCGTTTGCTGTGTTTCTAAGGTATTCTTCGATTGTGATATCAGGATTCTTAACGAATGGTTGATCTAATAGGCATACCTCAGAGAACCATTTTTTCATTCTTCCCTCAACCTTTTTCTCAGCTATCATTTTTTTCTTATCTTCTGGCATATTATCATTTGCTTCATTAATAGCTTGATTTACAAGGATTTCTTTTTGCTCAGCTACAACTTTTTCATCAGCATCATCTTCAGAGATGAATAATGGGCTAACTGCAGCTATATGCATAGCTATGTCTTTAGCAAAATTTTTAACTGTATCAGTGTTTGCAGAGAAGTCGGTTTCTGTGTTAATTTCAACTACCACTCCGATTTTATCGTTGTGAATGTAAGATCCGATAACACCTTCAGCAGCAATTCTACCAGATTTCTTATCTAGTGTTGCTTGACCTTTTTCTTTAAGGAGCTTTTGAGCTTGATCGATATCACCATTAGCTTCTTCTAGAGCTTTTTTACAATCCATCATTCCAGCGCCAGATCTTTCTCTTAATTCTTTAACTAATTTTGCACTAATTGCCATTGTAATCTCCTTAATTTTCTTCTGTTTCGTCTAAGTTTTGTGATTTTAATTCTTCCGCAGCTTCTTTTATTTCATCATCAGAAACTTCTTCAACCGCTTCTTCTGTATTTTCTTCTATTTCTTCAGCTTCATCTTCTTCTACGAAATCTTCTTCAGATGCGTCGAATTGGCTTCCTTGGTTAGCTTCTACAACCGCATCAGCAATTACTGATGTTATAAGCTTAACAGCTCTAATAGCATCATCATTTCCTGGGATAGCGAGATCTACTTCATCTGGATCGCAGTTTGTATCAACAATAGATATAACTGGTATTCCAAGAATTTTAGCTTCGTGGACAGCTATCGCTTCTTCACCTGGATCTACAACAAATAGTAGGTCTGGAAGATCTTCCATTTCCTTGATACCACCAAGGTTCTTTTCTAGTCTGTCCATTTCTTTTTGATATTGTAGAACTTCTTTTTTAGGTAAAAGATCGAATGTTCCATCTTCTTCCATTGCTTCATATTTTTTAAGCTTGTTGATAGATTGCCTAATTGTCTTGAAGTTTGTAAGCATTCCACCTAACCATCTGTTAGATACGTAGAATTGACCACTTCTCTTTGCTTCTTGTTCAATAGAATCTTGAGCTTGCTTTTTTGTACCTACAAATAACACTCTACCACCGTCAGCTACGATATCTCTAACTTGAGCGTAAGCTTCTTCGATTTGAACTGCTGTTTTTTGTAGATCTATTATATAGATTCCATTTCTTTCTGTGAAGATGTATTTAGCCATTTTAGGATTCCATCTTCTAGTTTGGTGACCAAAGTGTACACCAGCTTCTAATAACTTTTTCATTGAAACTACTGCCATAAAATTACCTCCGTTTATTCTTCCATCTTCTTCTGCTGATAATTTAACCTAAAAAGGCAACGAAATTACCATCCAAAGATGTGTTTACTCGTAGTACTTCTTAATGATACCCCTTATTTCTATGCTTTCAAGATTAAAACATAGCTTCTACAAATGTTTTGGAGTCAAATTTCTCTAAATCATTTATTCCTTCACCAACTCCAATATATTTAACTGGTACTTCTAGCTCAACTTGTAGAGGAAAAATTACCCCTCCCTTGGCTGTTCCATCTAGTTTAGTAAGAATAAGGCCTGATATATCTGTAACATTTTTAAATTCTCTTAGCTGGCTTACTGCGTTCTGTCCAGTCGTTGCATCAAGAACTAATAGATTATCTCTACTAGCTCCCTTAGCGTGCGTATCTATAGTTTTATTAATTTTTTCTAACTCTTTCATTAAGTTTTTCTTGTTATGAAGACGTCCTGCTGTATCGCAAATTAATACATCGGAATTTTTGGCTTTAGCTGATTTTATAGCATCGAATATAACTGCAGATGGGTCAGACCCTTCTTTATGCGATATCATTTCTATATCAGACTTTTCGGCCCATTCTCCTAATTGTTCTATGGCTGCTGCCCTAAATGTATCAGCGGCTGCAAGCATGACATTTTTTCCTTCTTTTTTGAGATTGTTCGCAAGCTTACCAATAGTTGTGGTCTTGCCTACACCATTTACTCCTATCACAAGAATTACTGATAAATTCTTATCTGCAATATTTAGATTATTGTCTAGATTTTTCTCATCAAGCTTTTTAATCATTATTTCTTGTAGGACTGGATAAATTTGATCTGCTTCTTTAATACTTCTTTTTTTGATTTCATCTCTAAGCTCATCTACTATCTCTAATGTGGATTTCATTCCAATATCCGCAGATATAAGAATTTCTTCTAATTCCTCATATAAATCATCATCTATTTTTACGTTTCTAGTGAATAGATTTGTTAGACCTTGACTAAACTGATCACGAGTTTTACTTAAACCTTTTTTAATCTTTGCAAAAAATCCAATACCCTCATCAGCTTCATCTAATAATTCAGCCTCATCTATTTCTTCTTCCTCTACTTCATCCGATCTATTAAAATTATAGTCTACACTTTCTGACTCATTATCTTTATTAATCGAATTTTCATAGGAAGGTTCCATAGAATCTTTTTCTTCTTTTTCTTCTTTTTCTTCAAGAAAATTCTCGTATACTTCAGTTGAATCCTCTACTTCAGTATTTTCCTCTAATTCTTTCTCTTCCTTAATTTCTTCTTGGTTTTTCTTTCTCTTAAAAAAATCAAACATCATAACTCCTTAATTAATGTTCGTTGGATTTAGGGCAGGTATGAAACTTGTATCTTTATATTTATTTATATATTTAATCCTTAATCTATTAATAATATCAATAACATTATTTAGCCCATCATCGTCAACTTTTATTAATATATTATACCTAAATTTATTGTTAATTCTTGCAATTTTACATGGATTGGGTCCTATAAGCTCAATACTAGTATTATTTAGTAATTTAGAAATATCTTTATAAAGTTTCTTGGAAATATCTACGGCCCTAAGCCTCGATTCATTGACTACCCTTATGGTCAAGATATTCTTATAGGGCGGGTAATTAAAGGCTCTCCTAAGTTTTAGTTCATTTTCATAGAAAGCTTCGTAATCATTGTTCTTCGCTGCCTGAATTACAAAGTTATCTGGCCTATATGTTTGAATTACTACTCTACCTTTTATTTTATCTCTACCTGCCCTTCCAGATACTTGAGTTAGTAATTGAAAGGTGGTTTCATTCGCCTTAAAGTCACCCACATTTAGACTTAGATCAGCTGATATTATTCCTACTAATGATACATTCTTAAAGTCTAAACCCTTAGCAATCATTTGTGTTCCCAAAAGAATATCGATTTTGTTATTCTTCATATCTCTATACATCATTTCATATAAGTTTTTATTAGTAGCCGTCATTGAATCCATTCTTAAAATATTAGCATTTGGGAAGAAATTTCTTACTTCTTCCTCTAACTTTTCAGTTCCTGCTCCAAACTCCTTGATTTTTTTGGAATGACATACTGGACAAATTCTAACTTGATTTTTAGTCCTGCCACAATAATGACAAACTAACTTATCTACATTTTTATGATAGGTCATAGCTACATCACAAGCTTCACATTTTATAACATGACCACAGGATCTGCAAAAGGTGAAGGAATCATGCCCAACCTTATTAAGAAACAATATTGTTTGCTCAGAATTTTTAAGGTTGTTTTCTATTTCCCTATATAATTTTTTAGAAATCATGGAGAAATTAGATTTTTTGAGTTCCTCTCTCATGTCGACAATATCAATACTAGGCATATGGTTATTTACTCTATTATTAAGCTTTATTAGCTCAAAATCACCTTCTTCGACCCTAGCCATACTTCTTATTGAGGGAGTCGCTGTTGCAAGTATTAGATTGCAGGAGTGGGCTCTAGCTCTTTCTATAGCTATTTCATCTGTATGATACTTAGGATCTTGAGATGAAACATAGGATTGATCGTGCTCTTCATCAATAATAATTATGCCAAGATTTCTAAAAGGAGCAAATATTGCAGATCGTGCACCAATTACAATTTTAACTTCTCCATTATTTATCATTCTCCATTGATTGAAGCGTTCTTTAGGCGTGAGTCTAGAATGCATAATTGCTATTTTTTCATTAAATCTTCCCTTAAATCTTTCAATTGTTTGAGGAGTAAGAGAGATTTCTGGTACTAGAATAATTGCCTCTTTTCCTTCACTTATTACTTTTTCAACCATTTGTAGGAATATTTCTGTCTTGCCGCTACCAGTAACTCCATATAAAAGGAAGTGTCCTTTTCTATCATTATTTATAGTATCATAAGCTTTTTGTTGCTCATCATTTAAGGTAAACTTATTATATTTCCTGTATAAATCGCTAATCTCTTTTTCTTTTTCCTTTTTAGTTATGGAAATTATACTTTTACTAATGAGAGCATTTAGGCTAGATTTACCCGCTTTTGTATTGGCAAGTAACTCTTTAACTTCTGTTATGCCATTTTCTTTAAGATAATTAACAATTTCAATTTGTTTATGTGCTCTTGAATTTATTTTTTCTTCATTCATTTTAGTTAAATCTGCGTACTCATCATAACTAATTTTTTGACTAGATTTGACATCAAAAGTTTCTTTTACTATTTTTTCTTGTAAATAATAATCAAGTTTTCCTCTGTAGTCTGAAAACTTCCTCGCAATATCTTTAATTTCCCTTTTTTCTTTAAGATAATCAAGAAAGTCATTTGAAAGTTCACTAACATTTTGATAGTAAACATGAATATCCTTGATTTTAGTTGGAGGCATAACTTGCTTTAGACCTGCTTGTATTGGGGAGATATATCTTTTAGACATAAAAAAAGCTAAATCCATAAGTTCATTTGAAATTAGCTTTCTATCATCAATAAGGTCTATTATCTCTTTAATTTTAAAGTTTATATCTGAATCTAAATCGTCTACTAACTCATAGATGAAAGCCACATAAGTTTTGTTTCCCCCACCAAAAGGAACAAGGACCCTCCTAGCTATAGATATATCATCAACTAGTCTATCAGGAACTTTATAAGTAAAACTTCTATCTAAAAATCTACTATTAGTATCTAAAATAACTTTTGCGAACAAAACATCACCTTAATAAATCAAGTATCTTATTTGCAAGTTCATCCTTAGGCATAATTCCTAATTCTTCGATATTATCTTTACATATGATACTTGCAATATTAGTATCTACATTAAAGCCTGCTCCCCATTTAGTAAGATCATTGGCAATTATATAGTCGAGATTTTTTCTTTTTAACTTATCTTTAGCATTTTCAACTAAGTCATCAGTTTCAGCAGCAAAACCAATTATTTTTTGTTTATTTTTCTTGCTTGCAAAATACTTAACTATATCAGGATTTTCAATAAGGTCTAGTTCTAAATTATTTCCTGTTTTCTTAAGTTTTCTATCACTTGGGTTCTCAACCCTATAATCAACTGGAGCTGCTGACATAATCAAGGCATCGGATGAATCAAAATATCTCTCTATTGTATTTTTCATTTCTTCATTTGTCTTGACTTCTATCCTTGTGATTCCTTCAATTTCAAATGGTTTTACAGGACCTGATACTAGTATAACTTCTGCACCTCTTTTTTTTGCTTCATTGGCAATATTATAACCCATTTTACCACTAGACTTATTGGTTATATATCTAACGTAGTCAATCAGTTCAACAGTTGGTCCTGCAGAAATAATTATTTTCTTATCCTTAAGATCTTTCTCCGTAAAATAATCCTCTAAATATTCTACAATCTTACTTGGTTCTTCAAGCCTACCGTCACCAACAGTATTACATGCGAGGATTCCAGCTTCCGGCCTAATGATTTTAACTCCGAAGCTTTTTAGGATATCCAGGTTCCTAACTGTAGCTTTATTCTTTAACATATTGGTATTCATAGATGGAGCTATGATTACATCCTTATCGCACGCAAGGTATGAAGCAGTTAAGAAGTTATCTGCTATTCCATTAGCCATCTTAGCAATGGTATTAGCACTTGCTGGTGCAATGAGAAAAACATCTGCCCACTTAGGTAGGTCTATATGATGAACTGATTCATGACTTCCTTCGAACAAATCTGAATAAACTTTGCATCTACCCATAGTTTCGAAACTAATCGGACTTACAAATTTACTTGCAGATTCTGTCATTATAATTTTTAGATTAGCATTTTTCTTCTTTAGTCTGGAGCAAAGGTCTAATACCTTATATGCTGCAATACCCCCACTTACTCCCAGAAGAATATTTTTGCCTTCTAGCATTTTTTGCTAACTTTCCCTTCTATAACTTCATTTAATGCTTGAGTTACTGGCTTAGCCTCTACTTTTTCTGTCAAAGGAGCCGAACCATTAACAATCCTTCTTGCTCTTTTGGCACACATCATGCAAATTTCATATCTGCTTGGACTAATTTCGCTTAATTTTTTAAATGATGGATTATTCATTATCATTCTCCTTAAAATCTAAATTTTCTTCCCTAAAAACCTTGTGCTTCTCTGCGTTTATAATTTCATTAACAGATGTAATAGCAGTATTTAAATGGTCGTTAACTACCAAATAATCATAGTCTTTGATATACTCGAGCTCTTTTCTGGCATTATGCATCCTAATTTTAATGTCTTCGTCAGTTTCTGTACCTCTACCAACAATCCTGTTTTTAAGTTCGGTAAGTGATGGTGGTGCCAAAAAAATAAAGACCCCATTATCAGTATTTTTCTTGATATTTATAGCGCCCTGTACATCTATTTCCAATATTACAATTTTTCCTTCATTGATTTTATTCTCAACAAAATCTTTGGGAGTGCCGTAGTAGTTATTGTGAACGTGAGCATATTCAAGGAATTTATCTTCTTCTATCATTTTCTCAAATTCTTCATGGCTTATGTAAAAATAACTTACTCCCTCTATTTCCCCATCTCTTTTCTTCCTGGTTGTGGCAGATACAGAATATACTAAGTTAGTTTGTGTATTCATAAGATCGTGTAAAACAGTACCTTTTCCAACTCCTGATGGACCAGATATTACTAATAAAAATCCCTTTTTCATTTTGCCCCCTTATTATAGTTATTCTACTTTTAGCCTCAGCTTACTTCAAGTATACAAAAATAATTGTATAATGCTTAGGAGGTGATTAAATGAGCTATGATGGAATAGTTACACGTAAAATAGTTAATGAGCTTAGAGAAAAATTATTGGGAGGAAAGATTCAAAAAGTTACTCAACCTTCTAAAAACGATATTGTATTTAATGTTTATTCCATGGGTAAAAACTACAAATTATTACTTAGTGCGAATAATAATGAAGCTAGAATAAATATTACAAATAAAAAATATGAAAATCCAGATGTCCCACCTAATTTTTGTATGGTACTAAGAAAGCATATAAATCAAGGTAAAATCATAGATATAAGCCAAAGAGGACTAGATAGAGTTGTTATATTTTCAATCTCTTCAATAGACGAGATGGGCTTTGATACATCTAAGAAGCTTATAGTAGAAATTATGGGGAAATATTCAAATATAATCTTAGTAGATGATAATTACAAAATAATTGATGCTATAAAAAAAGTAAATAGTCATATGTCATCAGTTAGAGAAATATTTCCATCACTTAAGTATGAATTTATTGAAGATGATAAAGAAGATATAATGAAGGATGATTTCAAGTTAGATATTAAAACCCTAGATCAGAGGCTTTCAGATGAGCAAGTTCCTTACAAAATCTTCCATCAAAATTATACAGGCTTTTCCCCTGCTGTAGGTAAAGAATTGGTTTTTAGTGCAGGAATTGATGATAGAATTAACTGGGGACTTGTAAGCGAAGATGAGAAAAGAAAATTAGATAAACTTTTGGACGAATTATCTTATGATATAAGAAATAATAATTTATCTAGTTTTGTGTACAAAGATAATATAAAAGTGAAAGACTTTCACTGTATTAATTTTACTCATTTATCCTTTAATAAGGAAGAAAATGAAACTATGAGTGAATCTGTAGAGGTATTTTTCACTACAAACAAAACCCATGATAGATTGAACCAAAAAAAATCCGATTTAAATAAAAAACTAAATTCTAGTATCAAATCAGTTAAAAGGAAAGTCAAGATTCTTAGTTCTAATTTGGATAAGAAAGATTCCATAGATAAGTTTAAAAAAAGAGGAGATTTACTATCTGCTAATGTATATAAGATTAATAAAGGAGACAAATCAGTTAAGGTTTTAAATTATTATAAGAATAATCAAGAAACAGTAATAAATCTCGATCCACAAAAAACTCCCTGGGAAAATGTTGAGGCAAACTATACTAGGTCTAAAAAACTTAAAGCTTCCTATGATTATGCCAAAAAGGACCTGCCAAAGCAAAATGAACTACTAGCTTACCTTGAACAAACTAAAGACTTTATAAATAGGTCAAATAGTATTGAAGATTTAACAGATATTAGAGAAGAACTAGTGGAAATGAAAATTATTAAGAAAAAAGCTAAGAATAAAAAGAAATCTTCCAAGAAATCAAAACCATATCACTATGTTACTAAAAACTCAAGCGATATATATGTAGGTAAAAATAGTAAGCAAAATGATTATATTACTCTAAAGCTTGCCAACAAAGATGATTTTTGGTTTCACATTAAGGACCTTCCAGGAAGCCATGTTGTATTAAGAAATGACAATATAGATGAAGATGACATAAAGATAGCAGCTTATCTTGCCGCAATAAATTCGTCAGTTTCTAGAGGTAATAAAGTAGATATAGATTATACTCAAAAGAAGAATGTAAATAAAGCTAAGGGTGCAAAACCAGGAATGGTATACTATACTGATTTCAATACAATTACAATTGATACAAGTATAGATTTAAAAGTTCACTATAAAGAAGTTAAATAACTAAAAACCGGTTCTTTATTTCAAGACCGGTTTTTAGTTGCTTTATTATTTATTAACTGCTTCTTTAAGTGTTTTACCAGCTTTGAACACTGGAGCTTTAGAAGCTGGGATTTGAATAACTTCTTCAGGTTTTCTTGGGTTTCTTCCTTCTCTAGCTTTTCTATCTCTTACTTCGAAAGTTCCAAAACCAACAAGTTGAACCTTATCACCTTCTACTAGTGACTCAGTTACTGTTTCAAGAAATGCATTTAATGCTTTTTCTGCTTCGCTTTTTTTAAGACCACTTTTTTCTGAAATATTAATTAATAATTCTGATTTATTCATATTTCCTCCTATAAATCAATATAATTCTGTTTAACTCTAAGATAGATTATACATAAGAAATAAACTAATTTCAAGCCTTTCCTACACAAAAACCTTAATCTTACTTTCTTTTATAAGCCTGTTGAGGTAGTCGTAGTAGGAATTTTTTATATAAATATCCTTTGCTTTGAGTAATAGATCATTTTCATTTTCATTATATGAATTTATCATAAGTATACAATACTTTCCTTTATGCTCAAATATATTGCTTATCTCATCTTTTTCCTTAACCTTAGATTCCAATAGTAGTTGATCGTTTATATAAACGAAATCGGAATTTATAATTGAGTAGTTCCTTGCGTTTTTATTAAGGAATGATTTAAAACTTTTTGCATCTGTAATTTTATCTTTGATATTTTTAGCGACATTCTCATCATCGAATACCAAGACGTTATACTTGTATAGCCTATGAAGATTCTTATCTTTGTTATAAAAATCAACTACATCTTTATCTTGAACCTTGTTCTTCTTAAGGTAGAGATCAAAATGAGCCTTCCTTATAGAATCATTATATAAGATATCATTAATAGAGTTTTCATTAAACCCTAAGGCGAGGATATTTGCCTTAAGTGAATCCTCACCATTTAGTTTATCTGAAAGATTATTCTTTAAACTATTTGATCCATTATCATCTAATTTAATATTATTAGACTCTAAATCTTTTTTCATAACTTGATCTTTAATCATAGAGTCAACAAGTTCATCTCTTAGTATTTGATCATTAGTCTTCCCGTTTTTGCTCTTATTTTCTAAGTAAGATTCACCGTAGACCTTGCTATAATAGGCCTGATAAAATCTTAATTCTTTTGAATATAAATCACTCGAAATGGTCTTTCCATCAACACTTGCTATGATGTTGCTAGTAGTTCTATCCTTACTATTACATGAAGTAAGTGTGGCAAATAACAAAAACGCTGTTAGTAAAATCTTACTTGTTTTCGTCTTCAGATTCTTTATTGTTTGCTTCATCTTTAGAATCTTCTACTTTTTCCTCTTTATCAGTAGTATCTTCTTCTTTTTCTGTCTTTACTTCAGTTTCTGATCCTTTTACATCATCACTAGCGTCTTTTTCACTTGCATTTTCAGTAACTACATTTGCATCATCATGCAATTTCTTAATGTAATCTGCATATTTTTGATCTTTGATTTTCTTAGTGATTTCTTCTTTAGAATCTTCGAAAGAATCTGTTATTTTGTTAACCTTAATTATATGATATCCGAATTGTGACTTAACTGGATCAGAAACTTCCCCTTCTTTCATAGAAAAAGCAGCATCTTCAAATTCCTTAACCATTTGACCTTTGGAGAAGGCACCTACAGCTCCACCGTTTTTAGCACTAGCAGTGTCAGTTGAGTATTCCTCTGCAAGCTTAGCAAAATCTTCTCCGTTATCAATTTTTTCTTTTACTTCTTTAGCAGTTTCTTCATCTTGAACTAAGATGTGAGATGCGTCAACCTTTACAAATTCATCTTTGTTATCTTCGAAATATTTTTTGATTTCATCTTCTGTAACTTCATTGTTAGAGTCGAACCATTCCCTATGTTTTTTATACATTAGGTCCTTTTTGAGAGTTTCTTTGAATTTATCTAAACTCATATTGTAATCATCTAGTGTCTTATCGAATTGTTCTTGACCACCAAAATTTTGTACAGATTGCATCAAAGCATCATCTACTTCTTTATCATCTATTTTAATATCATTTTTCTTGATGTCATTTGCAATTAATTTATCTTGTACCATCATAGTTACGATAGAGTTTTTGAGTTGTTGTTGGCTAGCCAGCATTGATGCATAGAAGCTTAGCTCGTCCTTATAATCATCCTTACTAATCTTTTCTCCATCGACTATAGCTACAGTTTTATCATCGAGTTTTTCTGTTTTCTTATCTTTTACTTCCTCTGTTTGTTCTGTTTTATTGTTCGCACCTTCTCCTGCATCTTTATTTTGATTACATCCTGCAAATAACAAAGAAGCCATTAACATCACTGGTATAATTTTATTTTTCATTTTTACTCCTTACTTTTTCGATTGTTTTTAATAGTTCATAGGTATCTAAGAGTTTGTTTCTAGATACTGGAATTTTAAACGCTGGATTAGTCGATAAATCAAGAGACATATCTCTTTCAAATGATTGATTAATCTCTGCCAATTCCTCAAAACTAAATGCATCCTTATTTTCGAAATATATGTTTACATTACCGCTTTTTTCTCTAATTTCACTAAATAATAATTCATCCGCCATAGATTTTATCAATGAAATGTACATTAAATTATCTACCATTATAGGTATATCGCCATATACATCTATTAAATCAGCGACTAATTCATCATAGTCTTCTTGATTTTGAATTCTTGCAATTCTATTATAAATCTCAATCTTTTGTGCTTGGTCTTCAATATAAAAGTTAGGAATATATCCATCGACCTTTATATCGATATATACATCAGATTTATCTTTGATTTCTACTTCCTTACCACTAGCTTTTTCTACTGCTTCTTGAAGGAATTTAACATAGAGATCATATCCTATTGCTTCGACATGTCCTGATTGGCTTTCTCCCAAAAGATTTCCTGCTCCTCTTAATTCTAGGTCTTTCATAGCTATTTTATAGCCTGAACCAAAATCTGAAAAGTCTCTTATAGATTTTAATCTTTTTTCACTAATCTCTGATAATATTTTTCCAGTCCTATAAGTAAAATATGCGTAGGAGGATCTATTTCCTCGCCCGATTCTTCCTTTAAGCTGATATAGTTGTCCAAGTCCCATCATATCAGAGTCATAGATTATTATGGTATTTACATTTGATATATCCATCCCGGTTTCAATGATAGTTGTCGATAGGAGAATATCTATCTCACCATCTATGAATTCAAGCATTGTTTTTTCAATCTGCTTCGGACTGATTCTCCCGTGAATTATCGCTATATTTGCATCAGGAACAAGTTCTATTAGATGATTGTAGAGTTTTTCTATATCATTAACTCTGTTATAGACAAAATAGACTTGACCATTTCTATTTAGCTCTCTTTCTATAGCTTGTTTAATAATACCATTATCATATTCAAGTACATAGGTATTTACAGGCATCCTTTCTTCAGGAGCTTCATCTAAAGTAGATAGATCGCGGATTCCTGATAAGGACATCTGAAGGGTTCTTGGTATCGGAGTTGCTGACAAGGTCAAGACATCAAGGGATGATTTTAATTCTTTTAATTTCTCTTTATGCTTAACACCAAATCTTTGCTCTTCATCTATAATCAATAGGCCAAGATTTTTATATCCTACATCTTTTGATAGTAATCTGTGAGTTCCAATAATTAAATCAACCTTTCCTGCTTTCAGATCCTTAATTATTAGTTTATTTTTTGAACCAGGATTAAATCTTGAAATCACTTGAACATTGACAGGAAACTTATCAAAGCGTCTTTTTATGGTCTCATAGTGCTGATTCGCAAGAATTGTTGTTGGAACTAGAAATGCTACTTGATATCCATCCATAATTGCCTTAAAGGCTGCTCTTATAGCAACTTCTGTCTTACCGAATCCCACATCACCACAAAGGAGTCTATCCATTGGTTTATCAGATTCCATATCATTTTTTATCTCTTCTATGGATCTTATTTGAGAATAGGTTTCCTCATAAGGGAAAGAATTTTCAAACTCATTTTGCCAAGTAGTATCTTTTGAGAAAGCATGCCCCTTAATTTTAGATCTTTTAGCATACAATTCAACCAAATCATCTGCTATTTCATCAACAGCCTTTTTGGCTCTTGCTTTAGCCTTTTGCCAGGTTTGAGTCCCCAAAGACGAAAGTTTTGGGCTTTCCCCTCTACTTCCTATATATTTACTTATTAGATTCATCTGATCTACTGGTACGAAGAGTTTATCTGTTCCTCGATATTCGATGACTATAAAGTCTTTTTCAATATTATTTACTTCAATTTTTTCAAGACCCTTATATATACCGATACCGCTATTTTCATGAACTACATAATCTCCAATATCAAGGTCGGAATAATTGATAATATCTCTAGACGAGGTCTTGTTCTTTGATTTTTTCTTTCGAGCCTTTCTTTCACTACCATAAATTTCCTTATGGGTAAAAACATAAAAGTCTAGATCATAAATATAATATCCGCTACTACTTGTAGCATTTGCGATTTGTATAGGGATTTTCTCGAAACTTTCACCTATGCCAATTTTTGAAACTTGCGTAAAATCTTTTTCTAAATACGCATCTATCAGCTGAAAAGCAGTTTTTTCATTACCTTCAAGTATTAATACCTTTTTGTCGCTATTAGCAAGTTCTATTGTCCTATCTATGAAATAATCTACTCGTCGATTGAAATTTTCTGATTCTATTGTTTTTATCTCTATAATTTTTCTAGGATTAAAGAGCTTTGATTTTTTTAGAATAGATGTTAGGTTTATTATTCTAAACTTATCTATTTGTTCATAAATATCATCAATCAGTATTCTTGAATGCTCAAAAGATTTGAAAACCTCATCATTCTCCATTTGTAGACTCAAGTCTTCGAGGAAATTTTCGTAAAAGTTATCATAGTCTTCTATAACTCTAGCAACATCATCAAAAAATATCAGACCACTCTTTGGGATATAATCTAAGAAACTAGAATAGTCATCCTTTCTATAGGGATTTACAAGGTCAATATTACTAACAAACATACTCTCTTCAATAAAAGCTGTAATTTGTTTATATTTATCTATGAGCTTCTGTCGATTTATTTCCTTTGAATCATTATCTAAAGACATTATTTCCCTGTTAATATTTTTTATCACCTTATCATAATCGTCTTTTGAATATATAAGTTCAGTAACAGGGCTAATTTCAGACTCAGAAATCTTTTCTATTGTTCTTTGACTGTCCTTATCAAATAATCTGATGGAGTCTACCTCGTCATCGAATAGTTCAATTCTAACTGGATTGTTGTATGAAACTGGCCAGAAATCTATAATAGAACCTCTCTTAGCGAAGTCTCCCTTATTCTCTACAAGAGAATTAGCTGTATAGTTAAGATTTATAAGATTTTCTATGAAGTTATTAACGTCAATAATATCTTCATCTTTTATTTTAACAAAAGACTTGTTAAATCTATCTAAAGTGGTCAGTTTATTTGTCATAGCCTTTAGTGTAGTTATGACTATAAAGTTTTCTCCCTTAGCAAGCTTCGTTAGAACTTCCATCCTTTGAGAAAGCTTTCTATTATCTATTGACTTAATATTATAAAAATTAATATCCAAACTAGGGAACAAATATGCCTTATTTTCTATAATTCCGTTTATACTATCGAGATAAATCTCAGCCTTTTTTTCATTTTCTGCAATTATTACTAGGCTTTCTTTAAACTTTTCAAACAAAGCAAGGACTAAGTGAGGCTTGAAACCGTCAGTTAGTCCTGATAAATATATAGGTGAATAATCATCTATATTATTTTCTATTTGCTTAACTTGCTCTAAAGAGTTGATATTTTCTAATAATTTATTCATCAATATCTTCCACTAATCTAACAGAATTGTACAGATTCATTGACTTATCAATATTTTCTTCTATTATAGTTTCGATAGACTTGCTCGCTATATCAATTTCATTTCGTATTATTTCTGCTTCTTTTTCGCTAAATCCACTTAGGACAAAGTTTGCCAAATCCATATATTCTGGTTTCTTTCCTACTGCTATCTTTATCCTTGGGAAAGAGTCATCTTGAATTTGATAAATAATGGATTTCATTCCGTTATGAGTCCCAGCTGATCCTTTTTTTCTTATCCTTATACTTCCAAAATCTATATCTATATCGTCGTAAATTACGATTAATTTGTCAGTATCAAATTTGTAGAAATTCTTTAAGTCCCTTACTGCTTCTCCTGAATTATTCATGTATGTTTGTGGTTTTACGAGCATGACTTTATGGCCAGAAATTGTTCCCTGACCATAGAGTGATTTGAATTTAGATTTTCTGACATCTATATTATGTTTCCTTGCAAGATAATCAATTGTCAAAAACCCAACATTATGTCTTGTATTTTCGTATTTTAATCCAGGATTACCTAATCCTACGATATAATACATTATCTACCATCCACGAATAGTCCACTTATTGATTCATAAGTATTAATTCTGTGAATTGCTTCAGATAATAAAGGAGCTATAGACATTTGAGTTATCTTGTCGATTTTCTTATTTTCGTCTAGGGCTATGGTATCAGTTATTACTACTTCTTTCACATTTGATTTATTTATTTTATCAATTGCATCTCCACTAAAGACACCATGAGTCGCAACAAGATATACATCTTTAGCACCACTGTTAATTAAAAAGTCACCTGCGTTAGTAATTGTCCCTGCAGTGTCAATCATATCATCAACAATTATTGCATGTTTACCCTTAAAGTCTCCAATCACAGACATAACTTCAGAAACATTTGGTTTTGGTCTTCTTTTTTCAATTATAGCTATAGGAAGCTTTAGATAGTCTGCAAACTCTCTTGCTCTTCTAACTCCACCTAAGTCAGGGCTTACTACTACAAATTCATCTGGTCTATCATAAGCAAAATCCTTAAAATGAGTTGAAAGATGTCTTATAGCAGAAAAATGGTCGACAGGTATATCAAAATATCCTTGGATTTGTCCAGCGTGAAGATCCATTGTTATAACCCTATCAGCTCCTGCTACTGTAAGCAGATTTGCTACAAGCTTCGCAGTAATTGGCTCACGACCTCTAGTCTTTCTATCCTGTCTAGCATATCCGTAATAAGGAATTATCGCATTTACGTATCCTGCTGATGCTCTTCTACAAGCATCAATCATAATAAGTAATTCCATCAAATTATCATTTGTTGGATTAGATGTTGGTTGCATTATAAACACATCTTTACCTCTTATTGATTCATTTATTTTGATAGATATTTCTCCATCTTTAAATTTCTCAATATCTGCTTCAGTTAGTTCAACTCCTAGATGCTTAGCAACACTTTCAGCAAGTTTCCTATTAGAGTTTCCTGTTAAAAGCTTCAATTCCCCTCTTTGAATATATGAGCCTCTATTACAGTTTGATGTCATTTTCTCTCCTTTAATTTTTCTTGATCTCTTTTTTTCTTTTTATCTACGTAGCCTGCAATATTTTTTTGCTCTGCTCTCTCTATTGATAACTCTCCCTTATCAATATCTTTAGTAATAGTAGATCCTGCTGCTACATATCCCTCAGAAGCAATGTTTACTGGTGCTACTATATTAGAATTTGACCCTATAAAAGCACCATCTCCAACTACAGACCTATGTTTAAATTTACCATCATAATTAACAAAAATCACGCCACAACCAACATTAATATCTTTACCTAAATCACAATCTCCTATATAAGCCAAATGACCAGCCTTACAACCATCACCCATACTGGCATTTTTAACCTCTACAAAATTGCCGATGTGAACATTTTTACCCAAATGTGCCTTTGGTCTAAGATGTGAAAAAGGTCCAATATTACTAGATTCTTCCATGATAGATTTTTCTATTACAGAATTGTCTATTCTCACATTATCGTAAATTTTCGAATCTTCAATTCTAGAAGAGCCCTCAATAACACAATTAGATCCGATCTCTGTACTACCTAGGATTTTAACATTTCCTGATATCACAGTGTCTTGACCAATTTTTACTCCAGGTTCAATTGTAACTGTTTCTGGCGTTTCAATTATTACTCCATCAAGCATATATCCATCGTTAATTCTTTGTCTAAGAATTCTACCAGCTTCTGCAAGCTCCTTTTTATTATTTATTCCATAGAATAAGTCAGCTTCTTCATTAATAAATGCCATTGATTTTTCATTTTTGTTATTAAGAATTTCAATGCAATCGGTTAAGTATAATTCGTTTTGGTCATTATCTGTATTTATTTCTTTTAGGGCATTTTTAAGAGAGACTCCATTAAAGATATAAATACCTGTATTTATTTCGTTAATGTCTAATTGATCATCTTTAAGATCCCTGTGCTCCGTGATTTGTAAGAAATTTCCGTTTTCATCCCTTATTATTCTTCCATATCCAGTTGGATCATTTATTTTAGTAGATAAGACAGATACACTTGACTTATTTCCTATGTGTCTATCAACGAATTCTTCAAGTGCCTCCTTAGTTATAAGTGGTATATCACCATTTAATACAAGCACCTCATCATTATCCTCTATATAGTCACTACATAAGCTTACAGCATAGCCAGTTCCATAAGGGAATTCTGGACCGATTTTCTGCTCTATTATCTTACAAGAATCGAACATTTCACTTATTGCTTCTTTATTCTTTCCTGATATAATAATAGTTTCAGAATTTTCTAACTTACTTGCTTCATAAACATATCTAATTATTTCTTTATTAAGTAACTTGTGAAGGACCTTGCTGGTAGATGATTTCATCCTAGTTCCTTCACCTGCTGCCATTATTAATACTTTCAACATATATTATTCCGGTGCAACTTCAAGAGCAAGTTCCATCATATTTGTGTACGATGTTTGTCTATTTTCAGCACTATCAGCTACGTTTTCAACCAGAGAATCACTAATTGTAAATATTCCAAGGCCTCTCTTGCCATGTCTCCTAGCGGCCATAAATAGACCATATGATTCCATTTCTACACATAAAACGCCATATTTCTGTAGGTTCTCAAAAACTTCTTTAGGCATATCATTGTAAAATTGATCTGATGAATGGACTTGTCCACAGTGGGTAGTATAGCCTAATTCATTTGATTTTTCGTAGGCTTGTAATAATAATTCGAAATCTGGTGTTGATGAAAAATGTATATTCCCAAATAAATTATCGTTGATAGATGATTCAGAACATGCTGATGATGCAATTACAATATCGTGTAGTTTCACATCTTTTTGCATAGAACCTGCTGTTCCTACTCTAATAATAGTATCTACGTCATAGAATTGAAATAATTCGTTGTAATAAATCATTGATGATGGAATTCCCATTCCACTTCCCATAACAGAAACTCTTTTTCCCTTATAGTAACCTGTATATCCAAGCATTCCTCGAGTTTCATTAAACTGAGTAACATCCGTTAAGAAATTATCCGCAATATATTTTGCTCTAAGAGGATCTCCTGGCATCAAAACTGTCTTTGCAATTTGATCAGCACTTGTTGCTGATATGTGTGGTGTAGGTATACTCAAATTTATCTCCTTTAAAATATTCTCACTTATATAATAACATTTTTTATGAAAATTTAAAACAAGACTCCTAAGCTTTATTGGATTTTTCTATATCCATAATTTTATCTACTCTTCTTTGATGTCTTCCACCTTCAAATTTAGTATTGACAAATTCATCTACAATCATTCTACATGTTTCAGAGCCTATAACGCGAGCTCCCATACATAGGGTATTAGCATTATTATGAGCCCTACTCATCCTTGCTGAGTAAGGTTCAGAAACGCACGCTGCCCTAATACCCTGAATCTTATTTGCTGAAATACTCATACCAAGTCCAGTGCCACAAATTAAGATAGCAAAATCAGCTCTTCCTTCAATCACCTCTGTACAAGCCTTTTTTGCATAATCGCTATAATCTACAGACTCACTATCATAAGCTCCTACATGATAAACCTCATGCCCAAGCTTTTCTAATTCATCCTTTACTACTTCTTCTAAATCAAGACCTCCATGGTCATTTCCTATTACATATTTCATATTCTCTCCTTTGATATTAATATACTTTTAGCTAAGTTCTAATCAATTATTAATATCACTTGACTCACTTTATTATATAAATATGGTATAATAAAAACACCCATACGGTATAGATAATAACTAAGGAGAATATATGTTTAAATTTGATTTAGATAGACATGATTATAAATACATTCATTTTATTGGAGTTGGCGGCATATCAATGAGTGGACTAGCTCAATTGCTTTTGGCTAAAGGTTATGAGGTTTCTGGTTCTGATAGGTCAGATAGTAAAATTATCAATCATCTAAGAGAGCTTGGAGTTAAGATATCAATAGGACAAAAGAAAGAAAATATAACAAATCCTGACCTAGTAATATATACGGACGCTATCTTAGATGATAACGAAGAATTAATAGCTGCAAAAAAGCTTAATGTTCCAGTTGTAACAAGAGGTGTATTTCTTGGGGCATTGATGAGAAATTATAAAAATTCTATTGCAGTATCTGGATCTCACGGTAAGTCTACCACAACTTCTATGATTTCTAAGATTTTAATGCACTCTGATAAAGACGCTACTATCCTGCTAGGTGGTGAATTAGATGAAATGAAGGGTAATGTTAGGGTTGGTAGTGAAGAATACTTAGTAACTGAGGCTTGTGAATATAAGGGAAATATTAGATATTACTATCCACAAACATTAATAGTATTAAATATTGACGAAGACCACCTAGACTATTACAAGGACCTAGCCGATATTGTAGATACATTTAGAGAGTACCTATCTAACCAAGATGAAAACTCAATGACTATTACAAACTTAAATGAAGAAAACAATAGGTTGATTTTTGATTCCATAAAGGGAAAGTTAATAACTTATGCACAAGAAAACGAAGAAGCTGATTATTGTGCTTTCAATATAAAGTTTGACGAAATCGGTAGACCAAACTTTGACTTAAGAATGAGAAATGGTGACGTTGAACATTTCGAATTAGGTGTTATAGGAAGACATAATATCAATAATGCTATGGCTTCAATCATCGCCACATATGAAAATGGTATAGATGTTGAAACTATTAGAAAAAATATCCTTAAGTACGAAGGGCTCGATAGAAGAATGCAAATCATAGGTGAAGTTGATGATGCGACGATAATGACCGATTACGGCCACCATCCATCAGAGATTAAAGTTACCCTAGACGCCTTAAAAGAACATACTAAGGGACGTCTTATTTGCGTATGGCAACCTCACACCTACAGCAGAACCAAGGCATTGTTTGACGACTTCTTGACTTGTTTCGATTCTAGTGATGAAGTAATTATAACCGATATTTATGCTGCAAGAGAAAAGTTTGATCCAAGTATTCATTCAAAAGATGTTGTTGATGCTTTGGTGAAAAAAGGAATAAATGCAAAGTATATTGGTGAGTTTGAAGATTGTAGGGATTATATTTATAAGGAAATTAAAAAAGACGACTTAGTCCTCACAACAGGTTGTGGTAATCCTGATGTTTTGGCGAGAATGATTGTCGAAGATAAGTAAATATTGTATTTAAACAGAGCTGTTAGTAAGAAAGAAATTTGCTTCTAATAAATAAGAAAAATTTTCCTTCTTAAACAGCTCTTTTATGTATTAAATAAGTTTAGTTATCTAATAAATCCAATGATATAGCCATTGCTTCATCTATTTTTAGCATTATATCGTGATTAAAGCTACCTATTTTCTCTCTTAATCTTTTCTTATCAATTGTTCTAAGCTGCTCCATCAATGCTACACTATTTTTGGGAAGTCCGAACTCGTTACCCTTTAGTCTAACATGGGTGGGAAGCTTGGCCTTATTAAGCTGACTAGTAACGGGAGCAACTATAATAGTTGGTGAATATTTATTACCTACATTATTTTGTACAACAATAACGGGCCTCACACCTCCCTGCTCACTTCCTACAACAGGAGATAAGTCAGCATAAAAAAGATCACCTCTTTTAATTTTCATAGAGTTCTCCTAAATAATTATCTATATGAACAATACTTCCATCTTTTACATAAACTCTAGTTAATCTCATATCTAATGATGTCATTAATTCATAAGGTATTGTTCCAATCTTATTAGCTTCTTCGTAAATGTCTGGGTATAGTATCACCTCATCTTCTATTTTACAGTCGATATCGCTTACATCGACCATGGTCTGATCCATACAGACCCTACCACAGACTTTGGCAATCTTACCATTTATTAGTACTTCCCCAATATTGGAAAAAGCTCTAAAATATCCATCAGCATAGCCTATAGGAATTGTCGCAATCTTCATTCTACTTTTCGCTTTGAAAGTCCTGCCATAACTAACTGAGTCACCTTCGTTAATCTCCTTTACGAAAGATACCCTACTTTTTAATGAAAAAGCCTGTTCAAGTCTAATATCTTTTCTTTCTCTCAAATAATCGGAAGGGTAGATACCATACATAGCAATTCCAATCCTATCCATATCAGAGATAAGATCATGATAAATAGATGCTGCTGAATTTGCTATATGAAATATCTCAATATTAAATTGATCATCTAGCTTCTTTCTTATTCTTTCGAACTTTTCATATTGCTCTTGGGTGAAAGTCTTATCTTCTTCATCGGCTGTAGAAAAGTGGCTGAAAGCTCCCTTTATTTTTAATTTTTCTAGCTGTTTTAGCTTAATAATTCTATCAAATTCAAATTCTCTAAATCCTAGGCGGGAATGGCCGGTATCTAAGGCTATGTGAACCTTTAAATCCCCAACTATACTCTTATTTATCCTTTCCGCATAGGATAAGTCATAAATTGGAATTTCAATGTCATAATCC
>OJLW01000098.1_pt1 | contig 47899 bp, 44 predicted proteins | sample 1597021 | NCBI WGS metagenome assembly OJLW01 (sample SAMEA3904676, study PRJEB24821) | metagenome | biome: Builtin; feature: hospital; material: surface | place: USA | collected 2013-06-03
TGTATGAATATCTGCTAGTTCCATGTCGTATCCAATACCAATCAATTCGCGAAGTGAAGGCGGCGGATCAAGACGCACTGTACTGAAGGACCCGAATTGCTGAAGGGCAAGTTGATAAGCGAATTCTTCAATCAAAATACCATATTGCACGAGGTATAGTTGTGTGCTGTGCTGAATGAGACAAAGACCTTTCGCTAGATCGACAATTCCGACGAAAGTGTGGTGCTGGACAATGTGGGAAAGTTGCGCGTCCTTTGACGCAAGAACCTGGTCACGAAGCTGCGTTATGCTTTCGAGTGTGCATTCACTAGGTCGAATCCTGTCAGGTAAAGAGACTTTTTGTAGTGGCATACTGTCCAGGGTTTGTTCTGTTTGGTCCACGCGTACCAAGTGACGTGGGTCATATGAGCGTGCACGCGTTACCTGGACATGGTCTTCACTTAGTACTTCACCTAACTGCGCAGATTGTGTCCTAAAGACACGGCACGAGCTTTGATTTACCAGAGCGTCTTGAACACGAGCTGAAATAGCTTCAAAAATATCGTCTTCATCCAAAAAATGCACTTCCTGCTTTGTGGGATGCACGTTGACATCGATCCGATTAGGCTCGATATCTAAAGCCACATAAATCCAAGGGTGTTGTCCTTTGGGCAGCACAAGCGTATATACAGATTCCAAAGCCCGTTTCAGAGGCGTGCAGTCCACAAGTCGATGGTTGATAAAACAAATAAATGTTGTCTTTTTTGACATCCAATTAGCGGTGCTAAACTGGCCCTCAGCTCGGTATCCAAGTTTCTCATCTTGTATTTCCTTCAAAGGGATAAGGTCTCGCGCTATTGTTGCACCATATAATGAACGGATCGTATCCACAATGGACGTGTTGGGAGTGCTTGTCAGTTGCAAATCTAAACGGGACTGATCTGCTTTCTTGCAAGAGAAACTAACACCCTGGGGACCATAATGTAGCGCGTACTTTGTAACGATATCCAACGCACGATTATATTCTTCGGATGCTGATCTTAAAGCATGTTTACGTTGAGGTGCATTGAAAAACATATCATGTATCATGATACTGGTTCCGTTGGTGCCAGCGCACGGTTGCGGTCCTGATACTAAAGATCCAGCACAGTACTCTGCACGGTACGCGCATTCTTCATCACGTCTTTTAGATACGACTTGAACAGATGCAGAAATGAAGCTTATACTTGCTAACGCCTCGCCACGAAACCCAAATGTGTGCATGTCGAAAAGATCATTAAAGTTACGTAGCTTGGATGTTGCAAATCGCTCACAAAGTAAAGGCAAGTCTGATTTGCTTATTCCATGACCATTATCTTGAATTAGGAGGGATTTGACGCCGCCTCCTCTAAGTGTGACGCGAATATGCGTCGCGCCGGCATCCAAACTATTTTCCAAGAGTTCCTTTAAAGCATTAGATGGACGGTGAATGATCTACATTAGTTTCAAATAGGCAATACCAACCTCCCCAGCAGCAATTCTGTTCACGACATCCTCATTCAATCGTTCAATGGGCCGGCGATCCACGACCCAGTCGCCCGAATCGGACATACGAACTAGGTGTGGAGGTTGTTGCGCTCCCCAGATAACATCCTGCTTATGTCATCTACTCGTGCTAGAATGTACGCACCCTGAGTTTGAAGCAAATAAACTCGAACTAAGGCACATGAAATATATCATTGGACATAAATGCACGAATCTAATACGACATGTACATAGTTTGGAAAAGGAGCCAATCCTTGCTGTATCAATCCTTCGGAGCAGAATTCCAATGTTACCTCGATCTAAACATGGAGAACAAACTACAGCGAACTAAGATATGGGAGCTATAGTATATAGGGGTGGTTTCGGCAGTCCGGGGTAATGACACCGTCCAGGGAAGATGATCGCTCTCCGCATGCTCGCTATTTACGCCATTGCATGTGCCCTTGCTCTGGCTGCGCCTGTCAGGCAAGAGTCATATATGCCTCCTGTGAGCATTGGCGTTGTGCCTCCTCGTGAGAAGCGCGCTGACGAGCCTAAGCCCTCGTCATCTATGCCTTCTATCCGCTACGGTGTCGTTCCCACGCCCGTCGAGCGTGCCGAGAAGTCTGCCCCTTCATCCTCTATGGCCTCTATTCGCATTGGCGTTGTGCCTCCTCGTGAGAAGCGCGGCGAGGAGCCTACGCCGTCGTCGTCTATGCCCTCGATCCGCTACGGTGTCGTTGCCACGCCCGTCGTACATGAGGCTTAGGTCAACAGTACCTAACATGTACATCGGATTGACTTAGTCTAACTAATGAATCCGTCATATACCCAGTCTTTGCTGGTCTCTTCGAGTTTGCGGGAGAGTCGATATTATGAAAGGCCGCTTCGACCGGGAAGTCATATAGAAACTCACGTAACATAGAGGAGGCATGTATAATAGTTATGTCTCTATTTTCACGCGCTTTATTTGATCATCGGTGTCTTCAGCTGGGCGTTTACGCAAAGCATCGCGATTCACGGTCTCGAATATACTGAGGCAGCATCGTAACTTTAGATCGACTTGCTTGACGTGATCCACGTCCATGGATGGCTTGGGCGGGATAGTGCCTGGTATCACGACGGAATGGATCATGTCGGCAATTCTCTCGAGAATTATCACAATATCATCAATAGGTAGTCCAAGTCCATATACAAGCTTGGGTAAAGCATGAGCGGCAGAGGCTTCATCCCTTCTAGAATCCAGTTCGGGCGCGGCTTCTGAACCAAGAACGCGTTGCTTTTGCCGCCATATATCACGCTCCTTTTGCTGCTTTTGAAGAGCATACACGCCTCGCTCCTCCTTGGCTTTAAGCCAGGACATGACAAGGTCTTTGCCATGTATAGACGATTTATTGGACGATGAAGGGACATCGCACATCCAGCACGAGGCAAGCGCGATGTGACTTGGCGTGAAAAGAAACTCAGCATCAGTGAGTCGCGAGAAATGCAAATAAGGTTGTACAGAGGCAGCAAAAGCAAGTAAATCTTCACGCGTGAGGTGAGGCATGACTGTCTGGATATCCAAAATAAACCCGTAGAGAGCACGATGCGCGCCGTGTACACCGAGCTCAAAACCGAGGCTCTGCACCATTCCGAATTCGATTTGAGACAAAATGGATTCTGTCACATCACCACGCACGGCCGAAGGAGCCTGTTGGGCCTGTGCACTAGTCCCAGCATTCTTGTTCACCTGGGCGCAAAAATGAGCTAGAGGAATAGGGTAGTTCTCTGCCTTAGATGCCAAATAGATGCTTGTGAGCATGATAAGCTTGGGATGAAATTGCATGCACGAGTTTCGTAGATAAAAGCGCTTCATGTATGACATGGCCGTGGCTTCTATCAGGGACGGAAGGCCTACTGCCTTGACAAGTTTGCCGATGCGCATGAGGTAAAACCGCATAATGGCCACTTCATCCTCGACCGATAAAAGCTCAGGACTAGATGTATTTGGCGTTTCAGACACGTATTGTAAGATGGAGTCGCTTACTTTTTCGTGAGTGTCCCTGCGTAGCGACGCCAGAGCCGAGGGATGAAAGGTCCAGTGTCGTGACTGGCTGGAATTCAGATAGGCTGGGTGTGGGTCAAAGGAAGGTGGTTCTATACTCAAAGGATTGCCCAGTCTATCCAGCATAGGATGGGGTGCAGACCCCACATGCCATACAGACGGCTGGGGCGAAGCACGGTCACTGGCCATGACCGGAGGTCCACAAGGTTCGAGTGGAGTTGAGACACGCTATACTACAGGACAAACCAGCTACCGGATGGAGAGAACTCGTTGAGCAGAATCCTCAGCCAGCTGGGATTCGAGAAAGTCCGACAGTTGTCGTGCACGAGCAGCTGCTCCGTCCAAGAGGCCCAGAATGGTTGGGTATGGTATAGCTACACCACCTGCTTTATCAAGTACACACACTTCGCGTTGCGCGTTCATGACAAATGTGATGTTTGAGTGGGCGAGAGTGCATTCGAGCAAAGATGGGTCAAGAAGTGCCACAGTAACATTCGGGTTGGTATAAGTACCGTCCACTTCCATATCAGAGTCTGCTTGATCGACGGGTAGTGTGGGAGACTGTGCCAATAACAAGCTACGCTCTTGATCATTCTTTGGCACTAGTACAAAAATCGCATACGATACACATAGTGGCACATGATGTAATGCGAGAGGTACAGGTACGCGTTCATCTGGCGAGTGCACCGTGACCTGGCCATTCTCCACAGTCACCTCGGGACGGCGGTACTGTCGCAGAGCCAGCATACTCGCCAGAACGGCAGCATCCATGGCAGCACCCTGGTCTGCCAGAATGTGAACGGATACATCAACGCACCAAGCGACCTTGCCACTCAGGACACACAGTGCTTCGCGATCTACCGCCTCAGAGTGTCGGACGGCTCTTTCCAGCAGTCGCTCGAAGAGAGCTTCTCGCTCACGAGACTCGGTGGCGCCGTGCACACCACCAGTGTCATACTCAACGCCGGCCATAGGTGTGAGGTTCGCATGAACTTGAACAATGCCTTCATAGGGCCGATCATTCCGTGGCTCACAAAGAGTGGCATTAACGGAAGCAATGGCAATGGTATCACCCACATGCACTTGGCACCAGCCAAGTCGCTCGCTAAATTCTACACTCACAGACCGAGCTTGGTGCAATTTGCGACCATCAGTCCGCAAGGCAGCCGTTCGGAGAGCCGTGAGCAGAAACACTTCCTCTGTTCGTGAGGGATGTGTAATTTCACCTGCAGGCATGGATCGCGACAATTAGGGTCACGTACACCTGTCGATCAACAACAACATCGCCCCTAGACTCATGTGATAGCCCCTTTTTTCTGGGGCCTCGATTTCAGTCAGCGCGACTAAAGAGGGCTGTGTTCTTACTTCCTTTTTGGTGTTGGGCACATGGACACTTTATTTTCAACCAATTACATTTTGCATATCATGCATGTAGAAGTGCCACAGGTGTAAGGGAGAGAATCTGACCTCGGTGAGGAGTCTGTGATGCACGTAGTGTATATATAAACGACTCTTGGCTCCATCCGCGTCACGAACGTCTCTACCATGCAGTACACCGCGTTTCTTGCTAGTCTCCTCGCCGCCTTTGCCGCGTCGGCATCGGCCGCTCCCGTTTCGCAGGATGTACCCGCACCCACCCTTGCCCCTGCGCCTGAGCCAAAGCCTGCCTCAGCTCCTGCGCCTCCTTCTCCCTCTAAGCCTGCTCCTGCTGTCGAGGCTGCGCCAAAGGACGAGCAGAACATTAACGATGCTGCCAGCAAGCTCGTCACAAAACTTCAATGCACGAACTACACCTCTACTGGAACGCTGAAGCTGGATGGCAAGACTGTGTCGCTCAAGGATAGCGATTTGGTGCTCTCTGGTGGCGACGAGCTGACACTTGTCTTCCAGGAGTGCAAGTCGAACATTTTGAATGTCGAAAGCAAGGGCACGATGCACTACGGTATCATTTCACCGAAGGGCAGCGTGAAGGAGAAGTGCCTCCGCCCAGCCGCTCTTGCCCAGCCAGACCAGCACCTCCAGGTCCAGAACTGCTCGATGAGTGACGACAGCTCTCAGATGAGCCAGTTCTTTGAGTTCAACGAGAAGGGCAAGACACTTGCATTCCTCGGCCATCTCGATGCTTCGAAGCACTACATGGCCAATGAGAAGGACAACTTCTTCGTCGTGTCGCCTGAGGGAGAGGGCAAGAGTCTCGCCCTCGCTTAATGCAATGCAATGTTATGTGGATGATCATGTGAGCCTTGTTGCTTGGGTCGCTCAATGGTTCTTTCCGACCCACCCTTATACATGGATATGAAATAGTCATATATATGAGTTTTTTTTCTATATTAGTGATGTCCCAATCTCAATCAAATGGAATTCGGCGAACAGGTATCCGGTCCTGTGCCTGCTTTTGTTCAGCGGCAGCAAACACGCTAGGGATTGGTATACCACAGCAATCGCCCCATCCAGCTGCTTGTCCCTGACCGTGGTAATGACCATGATGCTCATGGGTAGAGAATCGATGGCCGTGCTCGTCTTCTTCCACATCCAAGGCGTCATCATCGTCCATATGACCAAATTGGATAAGCTCACCAAAAAAAATGTGCTGTGCAATCGGCAGCTTCAAGAGTACCTCGGCGCGATACATCTTAATCATGCCTTGATTCACCTTGTTCCAAGTACGCACGCCAGAGATGTCGTCGAGCATGGGTGAGTGCCAGCGCAGAGATTCAGTCTTGACGGCATTGATGGCTTGGATACAAGCAAAGTACATGTAAGCAGGAGCACATTCGTCGACGATTTCCCTATCGTGGATCGACTTGGGGCGTAAGTACGGGTGGTCTACAAGCTGGCCAGCGCCCCAGAGAAAGGGTAAGAATTGATAGTCATCAAGACCCCACACACCATGGCTGCCGGCCGGCTCGAGCCAATAGGTTGCCTGGACAACGCGCATCGTCTCGATGTAGCTCCAGAACACACGGAGCACAAGTGACGTAGCATCGCGGTCCAGGTCGAGTACACCAAGCTTGACAAGGCAAAGAAGCCAGCACAGAAAATTGAGCTCCATACCACTGCCATAATCTATGCGCTTGGCATTGCCCCACGCCTCGTTAAAGTAGACGGCCAGCTCTTGACGCGCTCGTGCGTCGTGTTCGAGACCTGGTAGTGATTGCATCCAAGTATCAACGTGTTCAACAATCTTTTTATACAATTCGCGAAAAGCTGGGTTGCCGAAGCGCGAGTTTTGTGCGGATTCTGTGTCGCGAGGTGTTTCGTCCACTAAAGTCCGGACCTGTGCTACGATGTGCAAGACGGCTTTGATGGGCACACTTTCCTCAACATTTTCGTTAAGCTTCTTCCCCTTAATTGCTTCGTTGCATGTGCGTATCATACCTAGAATCTCAGCAAAGGCCGTTGTCGTTGAAAAGTGATCGAGATGGCGCTGCGTCAGGATGCGCTTCCGTGGTAAAGCGTCGCTAGAGAAAGTACGTGGCACTCGGCGAGGCGTTTGGGCCCCTTCGAAGGGATCAGTAGGCCCAGGTGCCGTGGGTCTTGTGGACACACTTGGCGCCTCGACTGGCTCGCGCAGCTTGTGCACGAGCACATGCCGTGCTTCGGGAGCCAAGGCTCCGGATGGTGGCATAATGTGGCGCAAGAAAGGCCCTGTAGTGTGTGGAGAAAAGTGTCACTTTTTTTCCGAGGCCCAGGTCATGTCGACGTTGCTCGGGGTGTGTCAAGACATAGTCGCGACCTTCTTGCGGACGCACGACTGCCCGGAAACATTGGCAGCTTTTGAAAAAGAATGTAAACGCGTGCCTGTCGCAAACTCAGCTTACAATTCTGTCTCTCGCGATCTTCGCACGCTTGTGGAATATGCTGCGTCTAAGGCCAGCGCTCACACGGCCCTCGAGGCTCTGCCCCCGGACGCAACAAGGCCTACAGCACATTTTCCCACCTACAAATTGGAAAGGACGCTGGATTATCTGCATTTGGGCAATATCCTCTCCGTTGTGCCTGTGACGTACCCTGGTGTTGCAGGCGCATGCATTGCCACTACTGGCGCTGATAAGCGTGTCGTGATCACTCACCTGGCCACAGGTGATGTCGTCGGTATGCTGGAGCCTTCTGCACCACAAGATACCCAGCCACATGGGCACCATGCTGCCGTATTGTGCTTTGCGCAGCACACCACGAATCCACGGTATGCTGTCACATCGGGTATGGATGGCATGCTTGTTGTCTGGGATTTGGCTCATGACACGCCGATACAGACACTGCGAGATCATCGCCGCTTTGCCGTGCGTGTTGCATTCAGTCACGATGCGCGCTTTCTCGCCAGTGCCAGCTATGACAAAACCATTCACATCTATGAGGACGAGCAAGGCCGCTACGTCCGTCGACATACCATTACGCTGACGTCCAATCCTGAGGCTCTGTTGTTTGTACGTGGTGCACCGGACCAAGCTGGTGAACGCCCTTGGCTCGTGTACACAGTTCGCGAGAGTGTTATGCTGCATTATGTTGGTATGCCGACTCACACCACCGCCTGGGATGTGTTGACGTATAACACAAATCCTGATCCAGACGACTTTCACGCAAGTTACTCGCTATTAGACTTGGCCATGCACCCGTCGGGCCAATACATTTCTGCTCAAACGGGTGATCATGGCACTCCGTGCGCTCTGAGCAGCGGGTCTGATCACACACTCTCCCGCCTCCTTCTCATGCCGTTATTTTCCGACAAGCGACACTCGACGCTATGGACCGAGTCACCATCCTCCTCTTTTACCAGCCCACGACATGCATGGCGAAAAGAGGGCGACGGCGCATGGATCACGGGAGAAGACGGAATTCTGCGACTCGTTGGACTTGATGGCCGTGTACATGCGCGTGTGCCGTGTCACGGCCAACACAGAGACGACGACTTATCTGCTGCCTCGTGGCGGCACGGCGGCAACACCGTCATAAAAGGCGTGGCCGTACTCTATGAGAAAGATACGGAGCACATTATTACTTGTGGATTCGATCGTACCGTTCGCATTGTCCATCCCTCTACCTAATTTTTACGTCCCAGCAAGACCCGCAGGGTCTTTTTCGTCATGGGCTTACCTTGCATCGACGGGGCACGTCTTACCCCCTCTTCTTGTTCCAAAGTGGCATCTGAAGGAACGCGCTCTTGCAAAAGTCGTTCCGCCGTGGCTTCCATACGCACAATCTCTTTATTCGTGACTGGTAATTCAAGGGCACGGTTTAGCACGTTCACTTCCGACAGTGCACCTGGCGGCACAAACACGAGGTGACGCAGAGTCATCATGCGGCGTTGCTCATGCGGCAGCTGTAGCAGAGTTTGCCGGCACAAGCACAAAATTGCCACAGCTGTGCGGAGCAGAAATGTGTAGCCATAGCACATAAACATATCCCACACACGCACGAGCGTAGCCCATGGCAGAGTGCGCACAAAGATGGGGAGAATCCACCCGGGAAGGAACATGATCGGCTCAATGCTTAGGTCACGCAGTTGTTGATGCAATTCGACGTCCACCATGCGAAGGAGCTCATCCACCACAAGATTGTCCACGTGCAAGCGATGCATATCTCCTGTGTAGATGTGCTCCATGCCATATCCATGCACAATAGCATCAAGCAGCCAGAAAGCATCTTCAGCATGCAAATGCGTGAGCAACAAGCCAACCAACAGGCACATGCCCTCCGTGTAGCCGACCTTGGGGTTGTAGAATGCATACGCGTGCAAAATACGGCGAATTGTGTCGCGCGTCGATCCACCCATGCCATCAAATGGTTGACTTACTGGGAAGCACTGATGGAGATCCTGCTCAATCAGTATAGAAAATTGGTATTTGTCGGGTTGTCGCTGTGACTCTGAACTCGCCTGGCACATTTGGTCGAATACACCTCGTTTGGGCTGCACCTGCTTGTCGGCCAGCAGCAGCCACACACGACCACGAAGTGCACTTGGCACGCCCAGATGAACGAGCTGCTGTGCCTTTTTCAGCGTGCGCGATGTGGGCGAGCGGTCTGTTAGCAACGTTGTCCACAGCTGGAAGAGCTGCGCCCGATCCGACAGAGCATGTTCCGAGACGTCCAGCGTCATCTTGGAGCGGGGCGAGCCGTACAAACTAGGTGCAGGACCCGCGCTGGGCGATTCACGCGATGTCCCTGACCCTAGACCACTGCCAGCCATGGATGCAGGCGACGTGATCGTAGGCGCCACGCGGTACGGCGAAGTAGGAGGTGTGGCAGAATATGCACCTCCATGACGCGGCAGGCGTGGCGAAGATGCCATCGCCTGCTGACTTCGACTCCTTGCCATGTGGTAGGGTGATCCTGTCGCCGACGCGTAGACTCTGGCAGACTGCTTCGACGGCGTCGTTGGGATAGGCTCTGTCTTTGGCTGCGCACGCACCTGGGTCGCAGGCGAGGTCATGGCTGCGGCATAAAACGAGCTCTCAGTAGACGAGAACGAGGGACTGTCCTGTAGCGAGTTTGAGCCGCCTGTCGAGTCATCTTGTTGCAGAAGGCGGTTGGGGACCTGCTCTGGCACGACATTCAATACCTTGTCGATCGGTCTTTCCGGTGTCAAGGGCTCATCCTTCTCCTTCTCCTGGGTCCCATTAGTCACGTCGGGCTCCACAAACGTGCTTGGGCGAAAATATGTATCGTAGATCGAATACACGTCATCATACTCCCCGCTTTTTGGCAAAGACGGGGGAGAGAGGGATTGAAACAACAGGGCATGATGCACTGGCGGCGCGTTCTTTCTCTTCGTCTCACGCCTCGATATAGGATCATACAGGACAAGAAATTCATTGGGTGATAAAGTACAACTCTGTAGTGGGACAGGCTTAGCAAAAGGACGCTCGTTGGGCGACATGCTGCGATCAAGCGTGCCCACACCCAAGAGTGGCGGCACGGACTCCATGTGTGCGCCATCAAAATAGCCAACCATGTATCCACAAAATCCAAGGTACCAGCCTTGGGGATACTTGCTGTCACCCGGTTGCACCAAACAACATAGGATCGTCACCTGGTCGCCTTTGCGAAATGCTAAGTGTTCCGCCTGCTTGTTCCCTGCACACGTGATTGCGGCTATACATGATCCGATACCGCCATTCTCCGTGGCAAAACGACACCATTCGTGCCTGGAGTACTCGTTCATACGTCAGTTTTGGCGTCGGCAGGAAGGTCGGCCGTCGTGGCGCCGCGACCGTTGGCGCTGTGCCTGGGGCGTAGAGACCACACGCGCCGAGCGGCGTTTACTATCACGTGTCCACCACGTGGAAAAGTAACACCTACAAGTGTTGGTTGTGCTACCCACTCCCACGTCGTGCGGTTCCATTTCGACTGCCCCTGCAAGCATGCGTGCAGTTGCAGCCTCTGGCTCCCGGCCAACTTCAGGTGGTGGCGCATATGTACTGGAGGGATACGAGGCACTAGATGTGATCGGAAATGGCACATTTGGTTTGATACGCAAAGTTCGCCGCAAGTCGGACGGCATGCTGTTTGCTCGCAAGGAGCTCAACTTTGAGCGCATGAATGAGCGCGATAGAAAGCATATCGTATCGGAAGTCAACATTTTGCGAACACTTCAGCACGACAACGTAGTACGTTACGAAGAGCGCTATGTCGATACGGAAAATGGCATTCTCTACATTGTGATGGAACTGTGTGAGGGCGGCGACTTGGGCACCGTGATCAAGCGTTGCCGTCGCACCAAAACTCACCTTCCTGAGGAAAGTGTGTGGTCGTTTTTTGCGCAGATGACGGCGGCTTTGGAGGCATGTCATTACCGAACTGTGGCACCATCCATGTCCGGTGCACCCCGCACAGTGCAAGCCATATTACACCGCGATCTCAAGCCCGAGAACGTGTTTCTCGATGCCGATCAGAATGTTAAACTGGGCGACTTTGGCCTCAGCAAGCAGATGGCGGCGCAAGCTTTTGCTAACACATACGTCGGAACGCCATACTACATGAGCCCCGAGCTAGCCACAGGTCAGCCATACGACATCAAGTCGGATGTGTGGGCGCTAGGGTGTATTGTGTATGAGCTTTGTGCCCTGTGTCCACCGTTCGATGCTTCAAATCAAACTGAACTCACTCGAAAGATCAAACAGGGAGCTGTGCCTGCCCTCCCACGGCCATACTCTCGCGATCTGCAGGAGGCCGTTAATGCCATGCTCCAACTTGACCACCGCCGACGTCCCACGACGCGGCAGCTGCTCCAGATCCGCCAGATCAAGATGGCTTGCCGCACCCATGATATTGCTGTCTTACACAAACATGTTCGGGTTGAAAAGGAACGTCTGCACGCTCAAACACTTGCTCTCGAAAAGCGTGAAGCACTTTTGCAAGCGCGCGAGCAAAAATTAGCGGTGCAGACGCAGGAATTACAGGAGTGGTCTGACTATCCCTCACGCTCTAAGGCTTTGGATGAACGTGCTTTACTTCTCAACCAGCGTGAATTGGAACTGTGCCGTCGTGAAGAGTCACTCCAGCAGTGGTCAGTGGAAAAAGGTCGTATGCAAGAGACCATTTCACAGTTGCGCCGCGAACTGGAAGAGAAAAACGCATTGCATGCTTCTCTATCTTCCCATGATACCTCTCTTAAGCCATCTCGTACAAGGCAGAGAAAAACGCTGAAAGGCGAAGAAATACTTCGCGCACGTATGGCGGAAGGTGCCGTGTCTCTTCCAATGAAAGGCCGCCTCACGGACGACGAGTGGATCGATGACGACGAGCCCGTACGCCACGCACCCACAAGCGCCATACCAAATTTAGACCGCATGCGACGTCTGGAAGCCGACATGTCTGACTGCTCGATGAAGGATGCCTCGTGCATGTGGCGCGAAGCATTGCCGCTCCGAGCACGGACGGGCGATACGCCCAAGCGCACTTCGATGCCCAATGCCGTTCACGAAGAGGAAGAAGAGCCATCTATGCCAACGTCTCGTACCATGCCAATGAACTTGAACTGCTTACCCCAAGAGCCACAGTGGCTCTTGATGGACGAGGAAGAACGGCCCTCTCCCTTCCTCAAGCGTGTGAATCGTATTCCACTCGAAGCCCTCAAGTCGGACGTGAGCGACGTGGATACGGGCGTTAAACTCGAGCCTGGTCCATTTAAACCACCTTCTTCACGCACGAGTGCGGCGGCATCATACGATCAGGAAAATGTTCCATGTCCCCGCACGCGTATCATGACAGAACACCGGCGTCGACGTTCGTCTCTCTTACGCCCCGCTGATGCTCGACCAGCACAGACCAACATTCCACGCCTCGATTCGATCCGTTCTCGCACACACGGCATCCCGTCCAGTCCATCCACACGCTCTCTGCGTCCCTTTTCTGCCGCTCAGCGTGCGCGGTAATTCTCGCTGATTCATTCAGCCAGACTACGAAGTGGAGGTGCCATTCCCCTCCCTGAGCCAGTCTATAGTTTTTTGTTCGTTGCCACATACTCATAATGACGATTCTGACTCGCTTATCTCGGCAGGGCGTCATGCCTGTGCGCTTGCTCCATGTGTCCAAGATCATGGCTTCGGATGCCCCGTTCCAGCGTGTCGGCCCTGTCCCTTTGCCGAAAGAGGAACAGCAAGAATTTGAGCGTCTCGTGCGCGAGAAACAAAGTATGTCATGCATTACTCACGACCAGATGTCATGCCATTCACTACCAACAACGAGGATGGTAAGCCACAAAACCTGCACCCCGACGCCCGCGTTGGACCAAGCACGGAATTTGATGGCGATGTGAACCCTGACACTGGCGAAGTGGGCGGGCCCAAGACAGATCCGCTTCGTTGGAAGTATGAATGGACATATGGGGGCCGTGCTACAGACTTTTAGCTGGTAGATACATGATGACCACGGACCCACCATCGAAGCGTGGCGCACATGCCTAGATCGACGCGATCACGTGACCAAGGTCCCGATGGGCAGGACGCGTTGTCGTCTGGCGTGTCGTGTCTGTACGATGACGTCCACTGTCCCGGGGGAGCCGCACAGTGCTCTCACACCTAACACAACAAAAAAAGTACAGGCTACTCCTGCAAACTCTAAAAAGAAAAAGTCGAAAATTCCGCCAGCGAACAACATGACGACGCCAGGTGACTCCCGACAAGTTTCGCCTGTAGCCAAGCGGCGCAAATCACAACATGCTCAGCCGATCCATGATTCGTCTCTCACAATGGCCATGGACTCCACATGGCAAACCATTTTGGCTTTTCGTACCTCGTTTGGAAAGGGATTTCAGCGTGTCCTTGATCGTACGTACTTTTCTGCTTACACCAGCGACATTTAATCTCGATCATGCTCGCCAAATTGTGCAGCAAAAGTACGGACTTGACTCATCAACGCCCGTTGCCTTGTCTTACCAAGCTTCCGACGGTATGAGCATCGACTTGGAAGACAAAGAAGATATTCGTGCGTTCCAAGTCTATGCCTCGCGCGAGCCTGTTGTCACGTTGCACGCTGACTTTGATCAGGCCAAGATTGGTTCTGCTGGAAAAGCGCAAGAAGCCACCATCTCATCAACGCCATCTAAATCGCGTGGTCGTCGTGGTGGACGCTCCAAGTCGGCCAATAATGCTGCGAATGATGCTGCTGGCGCTCCACCAAACGTTGCGGCCTCAGAGTCAGCGCCTCGTCAGGACGTAGCTGAGACATCTATGGCTGAGGTCTCTGCTAACTTGCATGAGATGTCACAAGATGCACCTCAGCCGCCTAGTGGCAAGCGCAAGTCGCCCAAGCGAGCAGAGCCAGTGCCGGAACCCGTGCCAGAGGCCGCACCCGAGCCAGCGCCAGAAGCTGGCTCTGCTGAGTCCACCCAGCGGCCAGACGATGATGACGACGAAGATGTACCGCTTTCGCAGCAGTCTGTCTCTAACGCATCGACTGGCACTCCAAGTCCGGAAAAACCGCGACGACACCGACGCACCAAGGCAGAAATGGAGGCATTCCGTGCTGAACAAGCGGCAAAGAAACTCGAGAAAGAACAGTCAAGCCAAGCCCATAAGTCATCCAGTCAATCTGAAGAAGCAGATGCAGCTGATACTACGACAGCTTCCGTGGGTGATGAGACAACGATTGTGCACGATAATCATAACGACGAGCCAGCTAGGACAGCTTCTGCTTCCATCCAAGCGCTAGAAGCATCCGGTCCTGCTGCCATGCAACAGCGCCTATCTGAACTCAAGGCGAAGAAGCAGCGCAAGAATGCTGCTGAGCGCGAAGAACAGAAATTGCTCATGGACCGGATCAAGGAAAAAGGACTGCCTGCGACGGCTGCCGAGCCTGCCGAGACCTCTTCACGTGAGTACCATGACTTTGTTGCGAATCATGACTGACACGACGCCTTTTTGCTGAAAGGAAACTAGTTAATACATCACATACTGCAACCAACGGCACTTCCGCGCCACCGCGTGTGACTGCGCCAGACGTGTCTACAACAGAGGATGTCTCGCATGCAGATGACACGCAGCCGTTCATCTCTCAACCAGAGTCGCACCTTCCTGCCTCTCCTACCAGAGTTCACGGCCCTTCTCCGAGACCACCTGCGCCTGTTGAGAGCACGCCGCGGCGCTCTTCATCATCGGTCTTTGTTGACGCACCAGAGCGTCCTCCTAACACTGACTCGTCCGCGCAGGCACATCGGAACTCGTCAGGTGCATTTACCAAGCTGTCTGAGCTCAAACCTTCGGCCCTTCGCCGTACTGTTTCGCAGCAGGAAGGTCCACAGACCCCTGCGACATCGAGCGATACACCTGCATCCGAGTCGGAGTCGGAATCAGAGTCAGATTCAGAGACTGGATCTGATTCGGACTCAGACTCAGACCAAACTTCGCAACCTGCGCTCCCTGCGTCCAAGATGGCCGGGGCTAGTGCAGCGGCATCTGCAGAGAATGCATCGAGTGCCAAGCGGAAACGCACATTCTTTTCGGCACTCAGTTAGCATTTGTAGCATAGTTCCTCTGATATCCACCCACTACGAAAAGTTAATATGGCACAATGACTGGTGACTGATGTTGAAGCTCGGGATTCTGTGTTACCGCATAGGATCGAGACCGTGGCATCACCCCGCGCTGCATTATACCCACATACGGCATGACATTCCATTCGACCCGGAAATCAATCGATGTTACGTTCTCAAATGATCGACTAAGCTCACGTAAACCGTACTTGTTGCGCAAATTCTTTCTCTTAACACGGGCAGATTCCTTATCCTTGACGATGGTATCCCAAATCACCACGTCATGTTGGCCCGTTTGAGGCGATTCATACGATGCAGTCAAGCTCAAAAACACCTGCTTTGTATTCCAGGTGAACAAAGGCGACGTGTCCAAATCCACATCAAGACGCGTCTCCAAATAATGCTGGGGGCGACGATCTGCGTGGTATCGCGCAAGTCCATAAACGCTCATCGTTAGCCGTAGATACGTACACGTCTGCCTTCCTCAAGCGAATGTCACTCGTTGGCGCGCCAATTTGCAGGCCAGATAGCGCTACAAAGAAAGAAAGAACACTCACAACACTGAGAGCAAATGCCGAGACCAGATTAATTCGCTGTGGAATGCTGTGCACGGTGAGAGCGTCGCGAACATGCATACCTGTACATGGTCGTCAAGCGTGTACATGTGTCCACGATCGACTCTTCACGTTTCTGCCACGTGGTCACCGGGCTATGAAAGCTACTCACATCAACTGCTCACGCATAGTTCTCGACGGGGAAGTAGTCGTACTTGTCGCGTGGAAGAGCACCCTTCTGAAGCTTGAGAATGTGCTGGGGAGAGGTCGAGGGAAACTTGGGAGGCATATTCTTGGGCGAGTACTTGTGCTCGGACGAGTTGTGCACTTGTGCGAGCACTTGCGTGAAGGCAGTGGGCGAAGCTAGATCATCAGGGCGCGTCAAGTCCGTCGACGCACCCGATTCGGGAAGCGGAAGGCTCTTTGTACCGTCCTCGTTCGGTGAGGCGAGCAGCAGTTCCGTCAAGTACTGCTGGGTCACTACATCCAGCTTCGGATACTTGCGGCGGAAGTCGCGGTGGTAGTACATGTTATCAGCAATGTCAGATGCGCGCGAGGGCACTGTAGCTGGCTTTTCCGGGCGGGAAGCCGGCGGAGGGTACCTAAACTGCAGGTTGCGAGGCAGGCCCGTCGAGACGTCAGGATTCGTCGACATTAATTGGTGCACCTTATGCCAAAATGGTGTCACACCATTCGGGATATGGTACTTGTCGGGGGACTCGGGCACCTTGTTCAGCAGGGTGCGGGTGGCACGAAACACGGACATGGTAGGTCGAAGCAGACCCGTAGCCCATCGCCTCCGTGACAGGGTGGATTAGTCAGTCTTTCGGGCCTCTCCAAAAAATCGGGGGCACATCGGGCCAAGGTCTATGGTGCTACTTTTCTTCGCTCTTGCCCTCCAGGTCGCCGAAAATGTGATCCGTGTCCCAGTCGGCATCCTGGTTTTGGACATGCTTTGTACCGATTTTTGAACGCTCAATCCAGTAATCCATAGTCTCAAGACCTTCTTCATCGGCGGACATGTGGGGCTTCCAGAATGCCTCTTTCGTGTCTGGATCTGTGGTCTTGCTGAACCAGCGCGGCTTGTGCGGCGGAAGCTTGCCTTCTTCACGCATGCGGCGCTTACTGCGCTGCAATTCTTCTAGCTGCACCTTAAGTTGGTCCGCCTGATCAAACTTGCCGTTCTCAAAGGCAGTCAGATCAGGACGACGACGGCAATCGGTGGGAGGGAGCCACTCCATCAGACCCTCTGGACGTGAGTTGAGCGTCACTGCAAATGGTGTGAGATTGAATGGCATAGGGACCTTTGGGCTGTTGCGCCAAAGAAGCAAGTACTTGGACTCAGATACGCCGCCGTCGGTTGGATTCGTGCATACGTCCTTCTCATCAGGGTTTAAATCACTCGGCTCACCACCGCTGCTGCGTTTCGCGATGAGTTGCGAGTTCCATCGTCCCGTAATCAACCACACCTTGTTGCCATGAGCGTCCAAAACTTCACCCCGAATCTCAAACGCATTTGTGCTGCGCCAGCCCCGAGGCTTGAAAGTCAGTTTGCACACATCGCCCGTCACATGGTTGACGACAGTCATATCGCCATAATGATCAATGGTCGGTGACCCCGTAATAAATCCGCTGACAGACGTAGTCACCTTGTTCCATGAGTAGTGCTCCATCAACAGTGATTCGTTCTCTGCAGCATGCGGCAACGTGTTGCGCTTCGATTCGGGCGCCCATTCTGGCTTGATTTTCAGTTTGGCATGCGCCACACCTGTAGGGCGAATCTCAAACGTGCGGCCCAAGAACTTCGACTTGGCATCAACGCAACCCATATATTCCCAACCTGGTGACTCGCAGAAGCATGCAGAAATCGGAGGATGATGACTCACTTGCTCACTGATGTAGCGATATCCGCGGTCTGGGCGAACGTATTCGAACGTCTCACCCAGCATTGGGTTAAATGGCTTGGCAATGCGTCCGATCGTTGAGCTGTAGTTCGACATGGCAAAGGCTGCGACGAACATAATACGACGCGTCGAATCACTCTGCAAAGCTGCGGCGTCGAGGCACTCAGAGAACTCCAAGTCTTCAGACATGCGCTGCAGCATCGACGTTGGCTCATTGAAGGCCACGGGGAACGAAATTTTGGTCAAGTCCTTACCAATATTGTTCTTCAAAATGGACCAGAGCGAAATAGATGGACGCTCATCGTTTCGTACCGGAAGGCGGTCGCGCAGGTGGTTATACGGTTCGTACTCAGGCAAAGCATAGAGACGCTTGGCACCTGGTGTAACCTCCGGCGCATGTTCAGGCTTCTGCTCACTGTCCTGCTTCTTTTCCTTGTCCTGGTGCTCTTGTGGGACGTCAGTTCCCGACGTGGGAGCTTGAGACTTTTCCCCTGATGGATGGGCCTCTCGGTTAGACGCGTGATCCGATTCAACTGAATCGAAAAACTCTTCGTCGTCATCCAAACTCGAAGCGTTCGTATTTTGCTTCTCAGGGGCGCGTGAAAATACGCTTGAGGCTGCGCCTAGAGCTGCACCAGCGGCGGCGCTGACTGCATTCGACGCCTTACTTCCACTCTCAGCATGGGTCGACGCTGGTTCCTCCGACACTGTTTGTGATTGCGATGTCTGGCGCATTCCTTGGCGCATCTGAGAATTTTCCGATACCAATTCATGCAAATGGGACTCCAGCTCATTGTGCTGACGAGCGAGCACGGTCACTTGCTCTTCCCACAAAAGCCGCGTCCGCTCGAGCCGTTCAACCTCCTCACGCAAGAAAGTTTCACGCTCTAGCGCCATTTTGACATACTGTTGCCAGAGCTGCGATTGGTAATCCAATGACCGACGAAGAGCTAGGGCTACACTTGACTTGGAGAAGGCCGGCTCTGTAGTAGAGGCCGTCTGTGGACCTTGTTGTCCAGGCGGCATTACAACACCTTGGCTGGGCACGCTCAACTCTTCTTCCAGCTGAGAGAGAAGACGAGTCGACACGTCAAAGCTTACTGTCATGTGGTTGTTGAGCTTGGCGTAACTCCGTGCGTGTGGAATGTGGTGCAAACCTTCGCCGGATTCATCCACACTGCCCGTTTCAGTTGCAGCATCGTCCATCAAGTCAGCTGGTACTTCAGGCAACGTCACATTTTGAGGCACTGAATCAGCTTCAGCGGTAGCTGGTGTTTCCAATGCTGGTTGCGCTGCATCAGCCGTGGCCGTTCCCTGCGCAGTGAGGCGTTGGGCCTTATCGAGAATCTGTATCCACCGCATGCACTCTGATGAATCCCTGCTTCGCAGGTACCAACGCGTCGAATCCTTGCTCGAGCTGTTCACAATTTCAAAGCGATTACGGTCGTGGCGGTCCGGTACAATGGTGATTTGGTTCAAGATAATGGAACCACGCGCCTGCTTACCTTCGTCGTCGGGCGTGCGATAGTAAGAGAGTACACCATCAGACAAGACAAACCAGCGCATTTTGAAGCCGTGCATATAATTCGTCCATTTGTCCAAAAAGCCGCGGTAAGATGGAGGCTGATGCGAGTCGATCAAGCTGGCAGCTTCTGCGTGTGCCAACTGACGTAGAAACGCTTGCATCGTCTTGTCAGTTGTCATGTCATTAGCACTGCGACCGTAAGAATCCTTGACGTATGGGTCGAACCCCTTGCCAACACAAGCCTTAATTAGGTCCTTAGACTTGTATTTTACAGCAGCTTGCAAGACATTCAAACTGGACTTGGTACTCATGACTTCCAAGTGCATCGGCCTGATCTGCGGAGAAGAGACCGTCTCCAGCAAAGCTTGTTCTTCAGGACTGCCCGCGCCGCTCGAAGCTGCCTTGGCCTCGTACGCTTCTAGCTGACAAAGCACCTTGTGACGCAGTTCTGAGCTATGATGTTCGAAAAGCTCAGCCATTTCGATGGACTTGACGAGTTGGATCGGCGACTTGCCCTCCTTGTTCAGGACCGTTTCATTTACATCAGGCTGTGCCATCAAGAAAGATGCCACATCCAAGCGGTTCGTCTCTACTGCGAGATGGAGGGGCGTATTTCCCGTATCAGCTGCTTGAGCATTCGCATTTAATTGCCGGCTATGCATGATATCCTCAATCACGGATGGATCTGCACACAATACAGCCAAGTGCAGGGGAGACTCCAGCTGAATCAACGGGTGCGTCAGGTCCAATCGACACAGGATCGATTGGATACTTTGCGTGTCATTTTTCCTGAAAGAGTCCAGCAGCTGAAGAGATGACAAGGGCGAAGCGCCTGTGCTCTGTTCGATACCACTTGCCGCCGCCGACATGGTGGACACTTGAATGCAAGGTGATAGAGCTTATTTCCCCTGTGCACGGTCCCTGTGCGGGCAAATGCATCACGTGAACAATACCGGGGCACGATTGGCCTGCCCCTTCGCGACTATTTATGGGTGGCTGCACCTCGTACAGGGATTGAGGAAGCAAATCGAGCGCGAGGCTGTGTATTCGAAGAAGCATCTGTCGTGGAACGTGTCATAGACGAATGTGGGGGTGCGCGTCCACGTGTCGAGGCTCGTGACGACGGAGGCGCTCGGCCCCGGGCGGGCCGCGTTGTGGACGATCCACGCGATATACTCGGGGGGCGTGTCGATCCTCCTCGCTGGCTCTTGCGGTTTGTTGAAGTAGTCATAGAAGCAGTTGCAGCGGACGCTGCAGCTGCCGCGTGCATTTGTGCTTCACGTTGCCGTAATTCTCGTTCGCGCTGTGCTTCTTGTGTAGCACCATGCCACGACGTATCATTCATCAGGGCACGCCGGCGCTGTGCCTGCGTCAGGATATGTAAGTAGACATTTAATAGTGCATCTGTCTCTTTGATTTTCTGGGAGAATATCTAGACGTGAGTCTGACACACGTACGTTCATTTCTTCCAAGCTGCTGGAAAGCGTCTTTTCGTATGCTTCAAATACTTCATTTAATTGGCGTAATATATGAAGCTGGGCCTGTACTTGTTCAGGTGTTTCACACTCCTCTGATGATCTTGTTAGCGACTCTGACAAATGTCGCAAGCTAGGTGCCGGGTCACTGCCACTACCAAGGAGAGCGCTCCCTAGAAGTGAATCATCACCTTTATGTAATGAAGATATATTGGACGTCGTGTCTCCTAAGCTCATCTCCAACGTCGACTCGTCTGTCATCATGGGCCGAGCCGTAGGCGTCGACTCTGCCTCCATCACAGCCTCCGTCGCGTTCTCAACGCGTGTCCTCTCCGCGCTCAATTGTGACGATGTGCGTCACGTGACAGATATCCACTCGCTCCACTTCGTGAGCTGAGCGAGGTTCGCGACGGACATGACGGGTGGGGGAACGTTGGTATGGATCGTGTGTATTCGTGTGCTTCTTTTGGTCGGCGCATACCATGTGCTACCATGGCTAGTCGGGGAAGCAAAATACGTGTCTTTGGAGACGGAAACAACGCGCTCTGTGGAGTCCATGACCCTACCCAACGTGGCCCATGCACGCTCACGAACCGGTTCCGGAGTAGAGCGTGTCATGCGTATGTTTGAATCATGGATGCCCAAATCGCTATCATCTGCCTCTATTCTTTTTTGTATTTCAGCTGAAGAAAGTCTTACTATCGTTTGTTTAGCGGTATTGGAGCGTATGCAAGCTGATGTGCCATGGCTTCTGTTCCACTGGCACATGTCCCTACCGATTGTCATTCTCCTTATCATTTTCGTACTTCCTCTGTGCGCATGCATCTTGCTCAGCTTTGGAAGTGGTCGTCGACAGTGGTCTCGTGTTCGAGGTATGCTAAGCGCCTCTTTATTCCTGGGTTGGTGTTTTTTATTTCTGCGTGTCCCATTACCCAAGGCCGAGTCTACTTTGTCCTTCTTTCAGGCTATGCTGTCACGCACGGCTGTCTTGGGCGTCTCCCTTATTGCAGCTTTGTCAGGCAGTGTGGCGGCAGGTGCCATCTGCGACTCGTACGAAATGATGATTCGACGGCGCCAAAGAAACAGTGAGACTGATCTAAAATCCATGCGGTCTGCTTTTCAGCAATCATTCAAAGATATTCAAGAGCGTCGTGCAATGGTGGCTGAAGTGGAAAGTGAACGTGAGACCTCCCCAACCCGGGGAGACTGGATGCGTTTTCTGGGCTGGGGTAGCAAGGATCGGCAACTCTCCTCATTAAACACCGAAATCGCTGGGCTTGTCACAATGGCGCATGCTCTACGAAAAGATATACAATTTTACGAAGAGAAAGAACGGCGCATGCGTTACGCAAAAACATGGATCGGATATGCTTGGATCGTTAGCGGATATATCTTTTCCATGTACTGTGCCATGCGCTTAGTGCAATGTGTCTTGAACCTGCTCATCTTTGGCTATAACTCGATTTCTACACGCGATCTGGTTTCAACAAGTGTCGCACACCTACTGCGGTTAATGGGATGGCGAGTGGATGTCTCGCAGTGGTCACCTTCCATCAGCGTGTTGCTGCTAGGCAGCCTGATTGTTATGCGCACACGTGTAATTCTCGGATCCCTCTCCGCTTTCATTCAATATGTGTCTACGGGTATTAGCACACAGATTCTCGTGCTCTTTACAGCGCAAGTTCTGTGTATTTACGTCCTGGCTGCCCTCATCCAGTTGCATGCAGGCGTGAGCCTTGGCTCCACAGGTGAGCCAAGCCGCCTGCTCGCCGCACTACCTGACTTTCAGCGTGTATTTGGACGCATCTTTGATATCATATTCCTGGGGTCGGCTGTGCTCGTGGCTGCATATCGCTGGTTTGTATCGCAGTCAGATGCGTCCCTTCAACTGTAACTTGTAAATAGCACGCCTTTCTTGGCAAATGCACGTGGCTGATAAGCGGTCCGATTTGCCACGTGAGTGCTAAGGGTGCCTCATGTTGCATACGGCGAGCGAGTGTGCCGATTGCTCATAAGGTTGGTCCGCGGGGATCCATTGCGACGGCTCGACCAACCAAGCGTTAGTATCTCGGCCAGCTGGTGTCCCATGTTGTGTATTCGGAAAGAAAACCATAAGAAACTTGTGGACGCATGCTACCCTGATAAAAAGGCCTTGGCCAACGCTGCGCCCGAGTTCCGACCCAAAAGCAATGAGCTGGGCCGGCTCGTGTACTACGCTCAGAGCAAGCCACCTAAGCTGTCAAAGCTCGGTCGCTACCTGATTGCTCGCGCTGCTACTGAATCTCGAGCGTCATCCAGGTCTAGCTCTACCAAGACTAAGGCCTTGTTCATGATCACTCTCGGCATTCTTCAAGAGCTCTTGGCTTCTTGTAAAACCGGTCATGCGTATTTGGCGTCGGCCTTTCAAAACGTGCTGATCTATGCGCTTTCAGTGGCAGCGCCTCGTGGTGCCGACCCATCCACATGGGATTTGGACATATGCCAGCGTGTGGCTGTCTCCTATGCTTTGTACGTTCAAAGTATGCCGGCCAGCGAGGTTGATACCGATGAAGGGATGACCCATGCCGTGTTCCAAGTTCTTTCCGAAATGCAGCGCCTAGGACAAGGTAAGGTAACAGAGCAGTCCCGTCTTGTATGGATGTCCGGCGTGGCTGGCCTCACGCATTCGCCTGTTCTTACCACATCTGCATTTCCGCGTTTCCTGTCTCTCGTTCTTCCTAACCTCCTCGACACTGTCAGTCCATTACATGTGCCACTTGATAAGACGGCAGCCCTGTCCGAGGAGGTTGACGCCGACACACCGTCGCTTCAAAACGCACCATCGAACGCGGTGCCTGAGTACACGACTCGCGCCGCACTCAAGCTGATTTGGAACATGTTGCATCGCTCTGACGCAACGCAACTTCGCATATTTGTCATCAATACTCTGGCTTATCTGGATGGTGAGTGTCAGCGTCCTTCATCTTGGGAAGACAATGAATGGTCGCTGTGGATCCTTGCTCTGCTTGTGCAGTGGTCGCCCCCCACGTCGCGCTACATTGTCCCGCATACATTAGTTCAGTCACTTACAATGACGAAGAACGCCTCAAATTTGCGCAAGACGCGTCTTTTGCAGACTATGCATGTGATTCTCGAGAGAAGGACGGATATTGTGGGCCTGAATATGACAGATTTGCTGGATGGCCATGTGTACTTCCTCTTGTCACACGTGCAGGCGAATCCCTACGACTTGACGACAGTCCAAGCCACCATCGATGCCATCTGCCATCTGGCTAGCTACACAGTCTACTCAGATCAGCTGGATGACTTTGTCGAACAATTCACGCCCCACATGCTGCGTGTGCTTCAAGACTCCCACTTGTCCGACGATACAAAGACACACAGCGTGAATGCGCTTCTTGCCTGTATTCAAGCTCTTGTCCGGACGCATACACAATCGCACGTCCCGCTTCGTACATGGTCCTCGACTGAGGCACTCCTTTCGTCGCCCATCCCTGCCGTGCGTGTCTTATACCTTCATACACTGCATGTATACCTGCAGACGGAGGCTTGGCTTATCGAGCAGGGTATGGCGAAGCGTGAGCCTGTGAGCGAATGCATTAGTTTCCTGCATACGTTGGCATCCCACATGCATCGACTAGCCATGCAAGGTCTCTCTGACACAACCAAGAGCAGCACACCGACCGACTTCGCCTTGATGAATCATGTGGTCCACATGATTCTCCAGGTGGCGCCTACAGCCGGAGTCTTGGCGTTTGTACCGCCGCTGTTGGCACTGGCGCAGGAAACAAGTGCCCCTGTCGTGTCGAATGCTGCTCTCGTGCATCATACGCTTACCTGCCGCTGGTTTGTCGGGGCCGTATTTGCCCAGATCAGCAATGTCTGGCAACAACAATCCATCCTTGATTATTTGCATGTGCATCATGAGCCTACGCTGAGAGATATGGCCCCTACGGCCCCGGACCTTTCTGATTCCTACGACCCGAGTCCCTTGGAGATACCTCATTTCGGATCAGGGCTCTATAGCGAGGCACCTGCGTATGCATGGGACACACCTTTTCTTATCGAAGCGCTCTCCTCCAATCTGGCCTTGCAGAAATTGGCTCATGTCAATGCAAAGTCCCTTCAATCATGGTTCCAGCGTCAATGGACGGCCTCAACCGGGGAAGTCGATGCTGCGACATCTGCACGACCAATATTTGTGCCTTCAACGACACCTCAGGACCTCTCACGCGCACCGTCCATGTCACCATCAGACGAAACTTCCATGGATGTTCGCACCCTACGCATGGCCCTTTCTCAGCCGTCCGCTGAGGATGGCAAGGTGTCAACGCTTTTGCGACAAGAATCTTGCAGGTCGCCGGTGCGAAGCCCGGCGTCATTGAGCTCTGCGCCTAGTACGCCCATGGCATCACGCCAAGGTAGCCACATGATGCCTATGAATGACGCCAGGGCTGGAGGTGTGTCTGCCGTTTTGGATCGTTATACGTCCGGTAGGACAAAGCGCATCCCTACATTCCAGCCATCGCCCACCATGCCTCCTGTTACATGAGAGGTTCTTCCTTCCATCTCTAGTCAACGCCGATGTTCACCCGCGGTGCTTGCTGCTTCATAGATATATCTCGTTAATTCCCCTCCACTTTTCTCCACATCAAGTCACGAAGCTCGACTGGACCCACCATCATCATGTCGGAGGGTAAGCTGCGAGTCCTTCTTTTGCACGGCTATGCCATGAATCAAACGTCATTTCGGCGTAGAATTGCTGCTCTGCAAAAGTCATGTAGGGATGTGGCTGAATTTGTGTTCGCCAACGGCCCACACCATGTCCCCACATTGCCCAGTGAGTCGAATCCTGATCCACTACCACCAAACCCCGACGACCCTCCTGAAAAACAGGCGCGGGCCTGGTTTATGTCGCGCGAAGGTAAATATATTGGCTGGGGTGTTACGGCAGCATATTTGACCGAGTTTATTCGTGAACATGGTCCGTTTGATGGGGTCATTGGTTTTTCACAAGGCGCATGTCTCTCTGGCATTTTGACAGCTGCAGCAGAACATCCAGATCGTATCCCTGAAGTTTCTGAGCCTATTCTCACGCAGCCGTTTCGATTTGCCATTTCTATTTCCGGTTTCAGAGCAGCTGATCCTAAGTTCGATCCATTGTACAGCGAACCCATCCAGACGCCCGTATTGATGATTCACGGCGAGAATGACTCTATCGTAACGAACCAACGTGCACAAACGCTCATAGATCGTTGCCACAATCTACGTGTGCTGCGTCATCCTGGTGAGCACTATGTTCCTACATCCGCCCCATGGAGACGATTCATTCATGATCTCCTTGTCTCTTTCGTTCAAAACGACCATGATGCGTGGCGTGCAATGCCGTCACCCTTAGACGAGGAGAATGCGCATGCATCCAACAAACTCTGAGCATACCTACAATCCAGCACTACATTAGTCTTCAAAGTCTTGTGGGTTCTCAAAGTAGTACTGCACCGCCATTTCGAGGTTGCGGCCACACATAAAGTAGCTCTCGATCGCTTTCCGTTCGGGGATCCCCATGGAGATGATTTGCTCGACTTGTGTGCGGTCCTCATCGGTAAGCTGCTGCAGGGTCGGCACCTCAAAGGATTCCTCACCTTCCAGACCCTCGCCCGATAGCATACGGAGCACTCCCTCAGGGTCCGCACTCATGGCTTGCGCGAGTTGTGGGTTACTTTGGACCAATGCCTGGACAAGTGGCTGTAAAGCAGCTGGGTTTTGTTCAATTAGAGTACGCAGCTGTGACAGGACTTGCGGGTTACCCAGGTCAAGTACTTGTCGACCGTCCTCATCCTCTTCACCAATCAGGTCTTCTTGAGGTGCATTTTGTGGTCCTGCCTGCATGGCAGCAGCTTGCTCGAACAAGTTACCCGAGCGCGGAGCCGGAGCCGGAGCGGAAGCTGACGCAGGTGTAGGCGAAGGAGTACCGGGCGTTGCGGGTACAGCAGTTGTCGTAGCTGGAGGAGGCGCTGTCTCCTCGGGAAGACCATTCATAAGGTACTCTACTGCACGGTCAGGGTTATTGAAACTCATGCGCATCGCACGCTGCACGTCATGCTTGGGGAAACCCATTTCCATAATGCTGTTGACAGCGGTCTCGAGCTCAGAGCCGGAAAGGAATGAGCCTGTTTGCAAAGTTCCAGAAGAAGGAGCAGGCGTAGATGGTGGCTCTGACGATGATGGTGCGACAACGTTGTCAGGTGCCGTGGTGGCTGTGGATGTAGCAGCAGGCTCAGATGGTTGGGGAGCATCATCGCTGGGCTTGGATGGCGTAGCGACGGGAGCAGCAGGCGTACTTGACGTCTCTACCTTCTTGGCTTTAGGCTTGGACACCATAACAACCAGGAAATCTTTTTCTTTGATCTCATACTCGCCCACGGTTTTTTCATCACTGAGAATCTTGCCAGCGTAGATAAGCTTTTGGTGTTCTGCTTGATGACCTTTAGAGGCCTGGATGTTTTGCTTTACAGTAGCAACAGTATCAGATGCTTCTACATCGATATGGAAACTCCCTCCTGTGAGCGACTTGACCAACAGCTTCATGGTTGTCGTCAATGCCCTGCCGCTTTTGAGGAAGAGATTAGAAGCGGTCTTCGATGCAATCACTGCTTATGTAATAAAACCGTGAAGGGGTAGTGCGACGGAGGGATGCATATACTACAGAACGAGGACAGGGAAATCTCAAACTTGGGCAACTCTTAAAGGTCAGCTTCCATGATACATACCTGTGACCCGCCTCCAGAAGCATGAAAAATACAATTAAATGAAGCATAGCCATATAGCCGACGTAGACCCAGCGCAAATATGAGTTGGCTAAAATGCCACTAGCGAGCATATGAATCAGACGGTCCACCGGACCGAGGGAGGCAATCGCGCGAGTATGCTCTCTGTCACGAAATGCCTCAAATGGATGAATAGATGCTTCGTATCTGACGCGATACGCTTCCTCTGCCTCCATGGGCTTTGTGGGAGAGTGGGGCGCGTCTAAAGCCTGATGGCGTCCGTAGCCTTGCAAGTATCGTACCTTCTCGTACATGCTGACATTATCTGCTTGTAAACGCTTGATTTCAGAGCGCAATTCTGTCATTGCATGATTTTGGGTGCGCAGAGAGTTTTCCAGCTCAGCATTCCGTGCACGGAATCGGTCGCGCTGACCCGTAACAATAGGTATGAGATCCTTCATATCAGACTGTAGGTGCCCCCCAGAGGACGCTACGCCTAACAGATCCTTCTCAAGATGTGTGTTCTTTGCCACGAGATCCGAGATACGCTGAGCTTGTTCTTCCATCTCCAGCTGCGTGGCAGCCGAACTTCGTTGCGCATCTGCCAACGTGGCACGCATCGTTGCAAGTTCGTCTTGCAAGCGGTGATTCCGCCGTACCAGTTGTGATTCAAGGGATGAAGAGTCACCTTCTTGTAAAGACTCCATCTCATCTCCTGCAAACTCAACCGCACGTAGAACGTCCAGCTCGCGCTTTATCTCTGCATAGTCTGAGCGCTGTACTAGTGCCTCTTGGATTTGGGCTTTTTCTTCCATAACGGCTTGCAGGCGTTGTGCAAGCAAGTCTCGTTCTTTACCGTTCTGAATACGTGCAGCGTCCCGCGCTTGCTCAAGCGAACGAATCTGTTGAGCATGTGCTTCAACCTGTTTTGTCATGTGTTCTTCCATGGCTCTGATCCTGGCAGCAGTAGCTTTGGCTTCACTCGCTTTTGTTTTGTCTACTTCTTCACGGAGTAGAACCATATTATGTTCGGCTTGCGCAGCGCGTTGGTTCGCACGTTGGAGATCGGACAAGAGACCTTCTATGTTCCGCGAGTCTTGGTCAGATGATTGAGGAGCGAGGAGCTGTTGTGTAAGTTGTTCGTGACTCGCACAGAGTTCGCGAAGATGTCCCCGTGCAGCGGCTAGTTCACGTTCCACACGCTCTGTTCGTTCAGAGGCACGTTGGGTCGCAGCCGCTACAGCCTTGGAAATCATCGCTTGTGTTTCAGAAGAGGCTTGAGCAGCCTGCTCACTCAATGCCACGGCCCGAGACTCGGCCTGCGCAAGTTGCTGCTCTAAATCACGTCGTTCAGCAAAAAGTTGCGAGTAGTCAGATCTGAGTTGGAGATGCTCTTGAGCATGGGCAAGCTCTTCATGCAGCATCTCGAATTGCTGGGACGGATCGCGTAATTGGACGAGCCGGGCGTGCGCATCAAGTACAAGTGTCTCGGCCTGTTTAGCACGGGTCGTAAGTGCATCAATTTGGGATTGATATGACTTGAGTAGGGCACGAATACCCTCCAATTGTGTCTCAGGTTCCTGGCGCTTGAATTCACGAGTACGATCGGCGAGATTTTTCCGTGCAAGAAGTGCCTCTTTCTGGACGTCTGATATAGAGTTCGCGTACGCATGTAAGTCATCTAAAAATCCTTCAACACATATTTGCTTCCATGAATCTAACAAGGATGCCAGATTGTCATTTTGTGTGCCCTGTGCGGGACTGGCCATTTTTGGAAAAAAATGAGTGCGCGAATCCGACACTTTCATGGCCCATGGCAGATTCCTCCATAAGGCCGCGCGCACAAATCGAACTGTGTGGAAGTGAGTCAGCTGACTAATAGGAAAGAAGGAGCTGGTGGCCTTCGAAAAAACGGCCCCAGCTTTCTTTGCTCAGTTCATGTACGATTGCGAAACACGCGACGACTATATTGTAGTATCCGTGTTCAAATGCATTGCTTTTTAAGTCAGAAATCGCAAAATATGTATCGTTTTTCTCTTCATCGCCTCTCGTCGTTTCGTCGTCTAGCGCGTACGGTCACCACATGGTCTCCAGCGCCTGCTTCGCAGCCAGCATCGCTTAAGCTCAAGACTGGGGAAGCATTTGAGGGCCGCTCGTTCGGTGCTCCGCGCAGTGTATTTGGTGAGACTGTGTTCACGACAGCTATCACGTCGTACACAGATTCGCTCACAGACCCATCTTATACAGGCCAACTTCTTGCCTTCACTCAGCCACTTGTCGGAAATTACGGCGTGCCAGACAATACTCGAGCTGGCTCTTCTCGTCAGCATCCCAAAGATGTCGACATTGGTTGTTTCCTTGAATCAAACGGGATCAAGGTTTCGGGTGTGATTGTGAGTGAGTTGTGTGAACGTTTTTCCCATTTTGAAGCGTTCGAGTCTCTTGCCAGCTGGTGTGCTCGTCACAATGTGCCTGGTATCCAAGGTGTTGATACTCGTGCTTTGACAACAATCCTGCGGAACCAGGGATCCACACTAGGCGCTATCCTCGTGGGTGACGAGCATCAGCGCATCCCCGACCAGTCCGAGTTTGTCGATCCTATGGAAAGGAATCTTATCGCTGAAGTGTCGACCAAAGAACCGTATACGCTTCATCCAGTGAACGGTCCATCTTCAGCTCGTGCACACATTGCACTGATTGACTTTGGTTTAAAAGCCAACATTTTGCGCTGGCTCTTGCGTCACGACACAAGTGTGACAGTGCTGCCGTGGAACTATGATTTTTTTTCTGTGCGTGATCAATTTGATGGTCTTTTTCTAAGCAATGGACCTGGTAGTCCCAATTCGGTGGCTTCCATTATGCCTGGTATCCGTCGCACGATTGATGAATGGGACCGCCCCATCTTTGGTATCTGCATGGGTCACCAGGTGATTGGTGTAGCCGTGGGACTGCGTGCGTACCGTATGAAATTTGGCAACCGTGGCCACAACCAGCCCGTTTTGGCTCTTGGTCACGGCAACATGCGTGTTGATCCCGGTCGTGTTTACATAACGTCTCAGAACCATGGGTATGCGCTGGCGTACAATGAGACGGGTCCAGATGCATGGCCTCAAGACTGGCAGCCATGGTTTGTCAATGCAAATGACTGGAGTATTGAAGGCATTGTTCGCACAGGTGGTCTCGATAAGCATGCACCTGTGTGGGGTGTGCAGTTCCACCCTGAGCATGCAGGTGGCCCCGAGGATACCAACCCTCTGTTTGATGACTACGTGGAACAGGTTGTTCGGTATAAATTGAAGCGCGGTGCTTAATCGACCTCTGTGTACTGAAAATTTTAGCCAAACTTGGCCAGCAAGTCAGCCAGGTCATCCATGCCTTGCTGCTGTCCTTGTTGCACAGCTTCAAGCGTGCGCCATTGTGTGGTAAATTCTGGTAGAGATATGTCTTCGCACGTATAGTCCGCCAATGTCTCTCGCTTGGCCAAAAGTTCTGCTTGATAACTCTGCGAATGTGAGTGCCTGCACGCGGAACCTACATGAAACAAGTCCGAGACGTGAGTAAGTGCTTCTTGCGGGTTGAAACCAGCCGCGTTTTGGACAGAAGATGGCGTCATATACACGTCCACCTCATAGAGCATGTTCATCATTTTTGACGTGCTCTGCTCCATAGATGCGAGACCCTGTCGAAGGACGTCCATACAAGCTTCGACGTGTGCCTCGTTGTACGGTAGTTGCTCCAGGGCATCAATGGCGGGCAGAGTGTGTTCATAGGCCGATCGGAATTCTGCATGAGATGCCATACACGTACCATTTGCCAGCGTGTCTGCCTGGCTCACAAGCAGCAATACACTGCACCGTGTTACATCACGGTCATACGTACGGATTGACAGACATGGCTGAAAACAAGATCGATGTCTGTTGCTGTGGAGAATCACTAGCGGCGCGTCTCACTTCCAAGCCTGTACACATGCCCGAGACAGATTGGGACGTAGCCAACAGTGCAGGGGATGTTCGCAGCAAGCGTGGGCAAATGCCTTCTCAACGCCGGCGGAGAGAACTTCCGAAGCCGACTCGAGCCATGCAGGCTCACCAGGATCTTGACCTCGAAAAGGACAGTGGCACCATACGCCTGGTGGAAAATGAAGATGGCCGTGGTGGGGGCCCGGGCTTTTACTGTGACGTGTGCAAAAAGACTTGCAAGGACAGCGTCGGGTACCTGGATCATATCAATGGGCGCATGCACCTGCGCAGATTAGGGCAAACTACCCAGGCTGAGCGTGGGACGCTCCAAAGCGTGAAGGATCGCATTGCCTATATACGAGCTGAGCGTGCCTTAGGAGCAACGCCGGCCCAACGCTACGATTTTGATGCAAGACTTCGGCAGATCGCTGCGGACCAGCGCCGAGAACACGAGCAGCGTCGACGTGATCGGCAAGAAGAGCGCCTCCGCAAAAAGCCTCGATCAGATGAAGACGTTGTCGTGCAGGACGATGCAGATGTCATGGCTGCCATGGGCTTTGGCAGCTTTGGTTCTACACGCTAGCTTCTTACACATGTACTATTACGTCGCACGCACGAGCGTAAGCATGAACTTGATATCCTGGACTTCCTGTTCCTCTTCACAAACGACGGACGCATCCGTCTTCAGCTCGCTGGCAGGACGGGGGACGCGGCGGATGTTTCGCACAAATACATCCGTCTGCGTCTTCATGACATCGTCTAGCGCCTCATTCATACCCTCGGTAAACCGATAGTACGAGTCAATCTCGTCCGTAGGCTGCAGGCCTGCCTTTTTACGCAGCCGCTGAATACGGTTGATGACGTCACGCGCCATACCCTCAGCCTGGAGCTCGGGGCGAATTTGGCCGTCAAGGAGCACGACGACCTGACCGTCCGAGTCGCTAAGCGTATGTGGGGGCAGCATTTTCTCGTCGACATAGCGCATGGCACGCAGATCACCCTCGCCGAGCGGGATACCCTCAATCGTGATCTGACCTGTCATCATGTATTCCTTCGCCTGCGCCGACGTAACCTGGTCGAGACCCTTCTTGACCTTGCCCATGTCTTTGCGCAGCTTGCGACCAAGTGTGGGCCAGTCAGCTAGAAGCTTGAAGCACACGCCACACTTGGCTTCATCGCTCGTGAGAACAAGCTCGCGCACGTTCAGCTCTTCTTCCACATAGGACGACAGTGAGCGCACATCTTCCAAGTATTGAGCATCACTGTGGAAGACGGTAAGTTCGCGCAGCGGCACACGCAGCGGTAGATTTTTCTTCTCGCGCATCGCACGACCCAGCTCGATAACGCTTTGAAGCGCACTGAAGCGACGTTGGATCACGGGGTCGAGGTACTCGGCCTTGACGCTAGGGAAAGGCAAAAAGTGCACGGAACGAATGTCGCCCTCGGTATTGTGGGGAGGCATAAACTTGCGGAGGCCCTGGTACAAATTCTCGGTGATGAACGGCGTGAACGGCGACATGGTCAGACACAGTGTGAGCAGTGTCTCGAACAGGGCATTAAGGGCTGACAGGGTGTCTTCTGCACCGTTCTCACCCTTCAAGCGCCTGCGATTGAAGCGGATGTACCAGTTGGTGAGCTCATTGATCATCGTGAGCAAGCGCGGTACGACCGTGTACAAGCGATAGTTTCCGAGTTCTTCCCGGACGCATTCAATCAGACTTTGACAACGCGCGAGAATCCAGTGGTCCATCACGTTGTTGACCGGCTTCGCATGCGGGTTATACACAAAGTCAATGCCCGTATCTTTCTTGAGCAAAACAACTTGCGCAAGCAGGAAGCGGAAACTGTTGAGCCACGGCAAAAATACGCTGGCAATGATATCCTTGACACCCTCTTCACGGAAGCGCAGATTTTCGGCGCGCACAATGGGCGAGTTGATCAGATACAGTCGCACAGCGTCCGCACCGTATTTGTCAATCACGATAGAGGGGTCAGGGAAGTTGCGCAGAGACTTGCTCATCTTTTTACCGTCGGCCGCCAACACAAGACCCGTCACAATCAAGTTTTTCCATGGGGCCTCACCAAACAGATGCGTACCGAGGATCAGCAGCGTATAGAACCAACCACGCGTTTGGTCAAGACCTTCCGAAATAAAGTCGGCAGGGAAACTGCGCATAAAGGACTCCTTGTTTTCGAAGGGATAATGAGCTTGGGCGTAGGGCATACTACCCGATTCAAACCAGCAATCGAACACTTCTTCAATACGACGCAGCGTGCCCTTGCCCTGACTTGATGGAATCGTTATGTGGTCAATCTTGTCACGATGCAAATCTGTGATTCCCGTCACACCAGCACGCTCTTCCAGCTCTGCAATGGATCCAATGCACACAATCTCTTCCAGGTCGTCGCTGACCCACAATGGGATCGGCGTACCCCAGTAGCGGTTACGACTCACGTTCCAGTCACGCGCATTCGCGAGCCAGTTGCCAAAGCGGTTGCTGCCGATGGTCTTGGGCACCCACAGCGTCTTTTCATTCGCCTCCAACAGCTTTTCAACGATCGGCTCCACTCGCACGAACCACGATGGCACCGTGCGGTAAATCAACGGAGTGCCAGAACGCCAGCAGAAGGGGTAAGAGTGAGTGAGCACACTCTGCACAATAAGTTTTCCTTTCGCCTTGAGGTCCTTGATAATGGGTTTGTCGGCGTCCTTGACAACCAGACCTTTGTAGTCCACCACGGGATCGACAAAGCGACCTGACTCGTCAAGAGGACATGGCGGCTGTGCTTCCTTCGTGAAGATGCCGTGCGCCATACAGACGCGATAGTCATCTTCACCAAATGCAGGGGCTTGATGAACCACACCTGTACCAGCATCGGCTGTGACGTAATTGTCAGAGAGAATGCGGAAGGCGCGGTCCTTGTACTCCTCGTAATAGTACGGAAACAGTGGCTCATACTCCAGGCCAACAAGGTCTTTACCGACGAACTTTTGCACCGTCTTGATCTTGGCCTTCTTCGGGTCCTTGTACACGGTCGTAAGTAAGTTCGGTGACAAGATAAAGTGGCATTGGCGTTCTTCATCATAGATCTTGACATACTCAAGCTCGGGATGGACACAGAGTGCTAAGTTGGACGGAAGAGTCCATGGCGTAGTCGTCCATGCCAGGAACGAAGTAGATGGGTCAGAGCGGAGCGTCAAAGCCACCGTGATAGCTGGATCCTGGACGTCCTTGTAGTTGCTGCCGGCCTCGAAGTTGGAAAGAGGCGTCGTGCACGCATTCGAGTACGGCATGACGCGCAGTCCACGATACACTTGGCCTTTGTCGAACAACGACTTGAACACCCACCACTCTGTTTCCATGAAATTGGTGTCCATCGTCCTGTAGCCATGGTCGAAGTCAATCCAGCGACCCATGCGCTCGACCGTTTTGCGCCACTCGGCTTGATAGCGCATCACGATCGCTCGGCATTCCGAGTTGTACTTGGGGATGCCCATTTCAAGGATGTCTTCTTTGCCCTTGACACCCAGCTTCTTGTCAATTTCGTGCTCAACAGGCAGACCATGACAGTCCCAACCAAAGCGACGGTCCACGTAATGACCGGTCGAGTGGGCGAAACGAGTCACGATATCCTTCACTGTTCCTGCAAGAAGGTGGCCATAATGAGGCAAGCCCGTAGCGAACGGCGGTCCATCGTAGAAGGAAAAGGGCTTACGGTCCTTGGACTGTTCTAAAGACGTCTTGAATGCGTCGATGGCATTCCAGTATGCAAGCACCTCTTCCTCCTGTTTAGAAAAGCTGAAAGGGCTGGAAACATCGTGTTCTGGGAACACCGCGTCCGGGTTCGCCATCGTCGTCTCCGTCGTCGTGGGCAAAATTGCGCTTACGAAGAAAGATGACTCGCCCCTCGAGATGTTCAGCGCGCGTATTACAGGTACCTATTAGGTCCACATAGCAACCACGAAGGTCAGGCCCCGACGAAGCGAACATCTACGCACGAGGCGGCGACATCGGTGGCCCACGCAGCCAGCACGCGTGTGCAGACTATCCTGTCTGAAAGCTGCCTATGGCCTGCCTACACACGGACAGCTATAGCATGGATCAAAGCGTACACGCAATACGTACGCGACACGCTTAGAGCGACGAGGCACCGGTAATGATATCGATGAGCTCGTTCGTAATCTTGGCTTGACGACCACGGTTGTAGAGCAGGTTGAGGCTCGTAATCATGTCACCAGCGTTCTTCGAGGCGTTGTCCATAGCGTTACGCCTGCTGTTGATTTCGGAGGCGTGGCCCTCAACCAGTGTGTAGAAGATGGAGTTCGTCAGCGAGAACTCAGCCAGATCCCGCGAGATGCCCTCTTCGATCTCGTAAGCGCCGAATTTGGGGGCGTTCAGAAGCGCCTCCTCGGTGTGGACGGTCGTGATGGCCGACTCGAACGAAAGCGACGACACGTACTTGTTGTACACAATGTTGACCTTGTCAAACGGAATGTTGTGCTTCAGGATGGTGGTGCTGATGGCCAGGGCATCCTCGTATGTTGGCACGCCCTTACCGATCTGGTTGAACGAGAGCACAAGGTTGTTCGGCAGAGCACGGCTCAGCTGACCCTTGGCCTTCTCACCAAGAACGATGATGCTCGGCTGCTCACCGCCAGCCTTAGCGAGCTCAGCTACAGCAGCGCGCGTCTTCTTAGATACAGACGAGTGAATACCACCGCAGAGACCACGGTCCGAGGACACCACCACAAAGAGTTCACGTTCACTGTCCTTTGGGGCTTCCACCTCGGCCTGCTTGAACAGCTCCTCGCTAGCGTCGCCGAAGGCAACAGCCGAGTCCATAGCACGCTGAGCACGGCCAAGACGCGTAGCGGCAATCATCTTCATGGACTTGGTGATCTTTTCAATGTTCTTAACACTCTTAACGCGAGCCTCCAACTCACGAAGCGACGCCTGAGGAGCGGCACTCACATGGAAGCCCGCCAGCGTAGGAGCAGCAGCACAGCGCACACCAAGTGCCGTCGCAAGAGCGGGCCTAGAAGCTGCACGGAAGTTCATCGCCAATATCACAATCGATCGATGGTCGTCGTTGTTAGGCCCACGTCGAGGTCCGAGGCAGCGACCCGCCGCCAGCGTGCGCACCCACCGGCCGGCCGAGAGAGGCCGCCCGCCGGGACACGCCGGGTCCGCGCCGTCGCTGCCTCAGACTTGGTATCCACCTCCATTGTATTGCACGTGACTCAAGTGCCATGTGGCTGCGGTAAGAAGGACGACGGCGTCGCGTGCGAAGTGACGGCAGCGGTAGGTCGAATCGTCGTATTTTTTCCTCGGCAGAAAGAACGACGATCATGTCGGCGGCACCGAGTGAAGAGGCCGTGAAAAATGAGCCTCCAGTCACCAAGCCTGATGCCCCTGTGGATGCGGCTGATATGTTTGGTGGTTTGAAGAAGAAGAGCAAGAAGAAAAAGATGCCGGTGGATATGGATCTGGAACTGGAAGGCGTACGTATGGATCTCAGTGCTAACAGACGACAGTCTCAGAGCGAGAAGCCTGCTGAAAAGAACGGTGCTGATGCGCCTGCCTCAGCTGAAGGCCAGCAGGCGCCAGTTGATGATACGCCACTGGACTTTGGTGACTTGAAGAAGAAGAAAAAGAAGAAGGCTGCCTTTGATCTTGAAGAGTTCGAGAAAGAGTTGAATGAAACCCCTGACGCAGGAAAAACAGGTGAGACAGGAGAAAAAGAGGGCGGAGGTGGTGATTCGGCGCCTGATGCTGAGACGTGGCAAGGCACGGATCGCGACTACACATACCAGGAGCTTTTGAGCCGTATTTTCCGCACACTGCGTCAACAGAACCCTGCGTTGTCCGGCGAGAAGAAGAAATACACGATGGTTCCTCCTGTCGTTCAGCGCGACGGCTCGAAGAAGACCATGTTCGCGAACGTTATTGAGATTTGCAAGCGCATGCACCGTCAGCCTGACCATGTCATCCAGTACCTGTTCACAGAACTGGGTACGACGGGCTCCGTCGACGGTAGCCAGCGCCTTGTTATTCGCGGTCGTTTCCAACCAAAGCAGATCGAGAATGTATTGCGGCGATACATTGTGGAATACGTCACATGCAAAACGTGTCGCTCGCCCAATACGCTCCTCACAAAAGAAAACCGTATCTACTTTATGCAGTGTGAGGCCTGTGGCTCGCAGCGCTCTGTCAGCGCCATCAAGACAGGTTTCCAGGCCCAGACAGGCAAGCGCAGCAAGATGCGCGAGTAGTGTACACTATCTGTAGTTGTCGATGGGTATGTTCGGCTATTCACTGTCGGATGCATAGGCGACCAGCGTCGGTGGTGGCGCAGGCGTGGGTATGGTCATGACGCTCACTTGGCTCTTGCGCTCGGCGTCCCTGAGCGCATCCACATGCCACCACTCCAGGTCAAAGTACTCCACGAGCCCAAACGCTGACGGTATAGACCGAAGCACCGATTCAAAGGTCATACCAGGCACAATACGTATGTAGTACTGCCTTGTATGAGAATCAAGAGGTGATGTGGCCACTGTGTCTTTGTCCGGTCGAAGCTGCGAGACCGCTTGCAATGCATGCGGCTGGATCATTGGTGTGGTGGATGTAGAAGGAGGTGATGCCTCACTCTCAAGAGCTGCTCCTTTCCGGATCCACCAATCAAGAAACTTGGATGTGCTTTCATTTCGAAGTCGGATCTCGTAGACATGCAGTAGCAATACACCATTTGTCGGCAAACTTCCAGCCCGATCAGATAGGGTGCACGGCACACCTAGCGACGCCCATACCTCTGGCAGCATCTCTGTGCGAGCCCGTTTCGATGCAGGAGCCTCGTCCGCGGGGCGAGCGTCCTGCAGACGCGCACAGATCCGCTCCATTTCCACCAAAACACTTTGGACGATATCCGCACCTCCTTCCATGCGGTGAAAGAGCCAGCCTTGCACCAGAGGATTCGGAGATGCACATGGAAAGGACAAATGGGCCGAGTACAGCATGCGTTGATGCTTAGTATCCCACTGCGTGCGATTCAGTTTACGTTTTGACATGCCGTCAGGCAAGAGCATAATAGGCAGCTTGTGAAAAGAAAGCTGCTTGGCCAGTGCATCGCGGCGCTGTACGGACGCAGGCGCGCGTCGCTGTTCGCCTGCGCTCTTGCTTCCCAGTAATTTGCCTTCGTACAGCGCACGACCTGTTGTAGAGACCATGCGGCCTACCTGGTTGAGAAACTGATAGTCTTCCATGAGCTGATTGTAGTCGTACTTGTTCATCGGGACAAAGCGCGAGGTGGGTCCACGCTCAAGGCCCAAGATGGATATGGGCGGACCAAGACGCGATGCCTGTTCATGCTTCGAACGCGCTGCTTTGCAAGAGGACGAAGCATTCTTGTGCTCCTGAAAGCACGGCAACGAGCATGTCTTGGCGCGACAGTATGGACAAGTGTACTTGGCAGCCGTCTTTTGGCAGGCTGCGCAAGTGTCCATAGAGGAGGGAAATAATTATAGGAAATCGAAAATTTCTATGCGACGCGCTTCTTTTTCTCAGCGTGCTCTTTGGTTTCATTAGGCACCAGTCCAAAGCGCTCAGCACGGCGCTTTCTCCGCTCAAGTTCTTCAGGCTGAGGTTAGTAGGTATATACATACATCCACTTCTGGCTCGGCAGAGGCCGCCGGCGCTGGCTTGACCGGCGCACCGCGCTTTCCATGGTCTTTCTTGAGCTCCGTGTCGAGTCGATTCGTATGCGCATCCTCTTCTATGCCAAACTTTTGAATTCGCAGAATTTGCTTTTCAACATCTTCATATGGCTGGCCGAACCGGATAGCGCGGGCCTTGCGCTTCTCCAACTCAGCTAAGAGTGCATTCTTGCGCTCTGTCTCGGATGGCTTGCCAGATGCGACAGGCTCAGCGTTCTGCGGGACAGGATCACGAGTGGGCTCTGCCGCAGGTGCTGGTGTGTCCTGCTTGGGCGGTTCGGCAGGCTGTGGAGCAGCTTCGCCGACAGATGCCTCGAGCGACTTGGTCGCTTCTGGGTTTTCCAACAGGCGCTTGATCAGATCAGGCTTGTTGCCGGAAGTCGAGAGGTTCGCTCTCAACAACAGATCTTTCAGTTCAGCGACTTTGAATGTCTGAAGCTTCGCTTCCATGGTTGAGAGTGCGACAGTCCTGGGTCATGCCAACGCGACACGCACGAGGTGTATAACATGTTACAGGATCTAGTAGGTCGACGAACCCCACGCACGACCGGGACATGGCAGATGGGCGTGTTCTATCTACGCAGACGATCACGGATACGGCCTAATAATGCCTGTCCATAATGGCTTCGTATCAAAGCCCAGAACAGCAGTGCGAGCACGCATACCAGGTATAAAAATACAATAGATTGGTCTTTTGTTGGATCACGCACTGGGTGTCAGTTACATGTACCGTGCCATACCGAAGCATTTCGCCCATACTTGGCCCTCGTATCCTGTAGCTGTGTCGCTATTAGATTCCACGATCTGTGCGCCACGACATCCTTCGGCACGTTCTACGCAAAGCTCCTTTGTACAAGTACTGCAGATGTTTTGACCATCTTTCGGCCATAAAATGGGCACGAGCGTTGTATTCGTGGTAAAGCAGGTGCATTTGCACACATAAAACAGGCTGACGGGCTGATTATTGACGCCTCCCCAATTTCGTGCCAACAGACCACTCATGTCTTGCCCGATGAATGGAAAAGGGCGTACACAGGATCAATGCCGAGAGCACCGTGTTTACGCGCAAGTACAGACGGGTGAGCGCTTCGTGACCGTCGAGGGTACAAACGAAAATGCCGCGGCTCGGGTGTATGTGGAGAAAGGAGCTAAGCATTCACATGTTTCTGTATACTCGACACTAGGTGGGCCTCAAACGCCGACCGGACGAACTCGCCCTCAGATGTGAACCATTCGCCTGACATAAGTGGCATAGTACGTACCAAAATTTCCAACAATGACGCGCCCTTTTTTGCGTGCACACACAGTGCGGTTATCAGAGCCTAGACGCATGTATTCCACATAGAGTTCATACACAGGTGGGATGAGCACACGCTTACCTTCTTTGGTCTTCTCATCGCTCAACACGGCTTTATGCGTGTATGGGGATTTGATTAAAATACATTCGAGCTCTCTCTGTGTTGTCAGTCACAGTGTCAACATACAGGCTGAGACTCGGTCATGCGCACACCAGTGAATACGACACGACCGCGAATATACGAAATGACAGAGCAAATAGCAAAGAGAGAGAAAAAGATGCCAGTGCTCATAATGAAGATGGGCTTGGCCTCTTCCCATGCCACCTTTTTCAAGTACACAAATGCGGTAGCACCAAGCATGACAGCAGATCCTACTAGATCCAAGAACATGAGCATGTCATCCATAAAATGAGAAGCAGAGAATGGCTTGAAATCGGCAAAATACAAGCCTTTACCATCTGGAGAAGACGGCTTTGGCGGTTGCGTCATAATCTTGGCGTCAGAATCTCATTTGCTTGACCATACGTACTTGCTCGATCGTATCATCGCAATGAATCTTGATCTCTTTTGCATTCGATACGTTGCAACGCACCTTGTTACCGGGCCCGACGGCAGGCTTGGATTGGAACAAGCCCATGGGAAAGTCGTGATGACACGTGGCCTGAGAGAATCGTACACCCCGCTGGTCCACGCCCAGCACCCCACAGCGCCAGGCTCCCTCTGCTCGCGTTGAGCACGTGACTCGTATGGCACCCCGCCAGGGGGTTTCAGGTGTCTAGCAACTGCTACTTAAAGTCGCCCCAGATATCGGCAAAAGCATCCTCCTGCTCTGGGACACTGGGTTGTGAAGGTGTTCCCCATATATCTTGCGTATTTAACATGGCTGTAGGTGGTGCATCACGCGACGGCAGGGGTGGTATCGATGAAAGTGACGACGATGCCGGGGCCTGAGGCGGTGAGCCTAGAGACAAAGAGCCCAAAGCCGAAGAGACACTTGGTTCAGAAGCTGTAGCGAAGGAGGTAAAAAGATCGTCGTTCATCACAGGATGGGGTGGGGCAGATGGCTTGGAAAACAAGCTGAGGATCTCGTCTTTATGACGTTTTGACTGCACATTGTTGGTTATAGGGGCTGTATTTTTTGACGAAGCGTCGTCCCAGTCTAGTTCAAATAGATTGCTTTTCGTCTCAGTCGTGGCCTTGGGCGCCGGCGCAAGCGCAGGAGCCACACCGGTCGATGGTCTTGACATCGGTGCCTCACCATCACCCAGCAAATCAAGAAGTGCCCCTGAACCAGGCTTGGGTGCGATAGAAGCCTGCGCTTGAGGCGCACTGCGCGTGGATGTTGGCGGCAGGCGAGGCTGCGTCGTCGCCGTAGGTGCTTGAGCTGTGTCAGTATCAAGCACAGATGGATCCTCGGGGATGGGAATTTGCCTTGCCCATCGGCGAAGCTCATACTTGCTGCGAATAAAACTTTCCACTTTGTGATCGGGTGGGGCATGCCCAGCCTTAAGGTGGGCTTCCCAGTAAGCATTCGCCCGTTTGTTACCCCACTTTTGAATAGAATTCATTTGTTCTGGTGTCCAAATGTCCAAGTCAATGGACTTGACACGACTGATATGTGTACCCATGCTCCGATGAATGCCGGAGCATCGAATACACAAGAAGCATCCAATGTTCCACGACGCCCATCGCGTATCATTTCTTTTGCAATCAGCACAGTGCTTATTTTCAGGTAGTTTCACAAGAGCGCGTAGAGTTCGGGCATGTGCATCTGCCTCGGCGCGAGACTGAGGCTTACGACTGGCGTACGACATGGACAAATGCCACTAGAACGCAACGGACACGGTCACAACGCTGGCCTGGCGCTTTGTCACGTGATCGTGACGACGCGGACCATGTCGTCTAGTTGAGCGAGGGCACAGACAAAGCGGCATGAGGCCCTCAACTAGAAGTGGCTTTGGGGCGACTTGTTGGAACGCAGAGCTTGCTTTCACGTACTTGTATGGTCAAAGTTGTGGTACTCTACGAACAAATGTAAAAAGAATATATCATGGCGACATGCCTGTTTTGTACGCAACTCCTAGTCTATTCAACAAGCGTATAGCCTTCATACATACAAGAGGGGGTGGTTAAGATACGTGTAGGCCCCAACCAATGTGCTTTTAAAGTGGTGTCGAAAATGTGAGTGGTCCTTGTGGCATGTGGAATTATTTCTGACGCGTAAAGAAACGCGTCCTAACCTGGACTTTCCTACGCATTTTACCGCGACTGAATGAGTGGAACACCACAAAACCCCGTCGTGCTAGCACCAGACTCTAGTCCGACCGCGAAGCAGGATGCGCAGGCCAAGCATCCTGGTGGGTATGGAGATGGCGCTGGTACACAGCCGAACGCCTTTTTGCAAAATCTCCAAGCGTATCAGTATCAACAGCCGGCGCCCTTCATGTCGACTGCATCCACCCCCTCTGTCGGAACTAGTTCTGCGCCATCAGACAGTATTTTGCAGATTAAGGCAACACGTCTTTCGCGCCTTTTTTCCAGCTATACGGTCGAACAGTGCATGGATGTGCTGCGCGCATCTAACTATGACTTGGGCGAGGCAATTGAGAAGCTCAGGCCGAAAAAGGTAGCCCCGCCGCCGCCACCACCTGTTTCAACACATCAGACTCCAGCTCCAGCTCCAGTGCCTCGGCCGTCTGCTCCGCCAAAGCGGCCGGCTAAGCGCAAGGCCCGCGCCATGTCCGACTCAGATTCTGATGGATCTATCAGTCTGGATGATGCATCAACTGATGAAGAAGAGTTTGGTGATATGGATGAGCGTACCTATCAACAGCAGCAACAGGCTCTTGCATGGTTTAACCAGGTGGATGCTACCAATCTCATCGATACGATTAATTGTTCACAGGAACAGGCAAACACCATCATGTCGCTGCGTCCATTTGGAACGGTTGATGACGTGTATGAAAAGCTCGGTGATAAGTCGGCCAAGGGAGTATCGCCGCGCCTTTTCTCGAATTGTGTGGAACTGATGGCTGGCTACATGGAAGTGGATGAAGTACTGGCCAAGTGCGAAACGATCGGACAGCAAATCAATGAAGCGATGAGTGGATGGCGCGTCAAGGAAGAGGCAGCATTAGATCCTTCCAAACCTAAGCCAGACAATTTTCTTGATAAGCAGCCAACGAATCTGGCCAAGGACGTGGTGCTTAAGGATTATCAGCTGACAGGTGTGAGCTGGCTTAATCTGCTGTATCAGAAGGAGACATCCTGTATCTTGGCAGACGAGATGGGATTGGGCAAGACATGTCAAGTAATTGCATTCCTTGCCCACATTAAGGAAAACTACCCTCGTCGCGGAGCGCACTTAATTGTGTCACCTTCTTCCGTGCTGGAAAACTGGTCGCGTGAATTTCAGCGTTTTTGCCCTGATCTGCGCATTGAAGTATACTATGGTTCTCAGGCAGAGCGCCGTGATCTGCGCATGGATCTCAAGCGGCGTGATGATTATGATGTGTTGCTGACGACGTATGATATGGCGACAGGAAGCCATGATGACCAGTCGTTCCTGCGCAAGAGTGGCTTCGACGTCTGCGTGTTCGATGAAGGCCACATGCTGAAGAATCGCAAATCTCAAAAGTACGCCAAGCTTTTGCGCATTTCGGGACGCTGGCGCTTGCTGCTTACGGGTACACCATTGCAAAATAACCTGCAAGAGTTGGTATCATTGCTCAACTTTATTTTACCTGACTACTTTACGGATGCTGAAGAGGCTCTTGCAGCCATTTTTAAAGTCAAGCAGGGTGCAAGCACTACGCAACTGTCTCGGCAGCGCGTTGAGCGTGCCAAGCGCATGATGCAGCCATTCGTTCTGCGGCGACGCAAGGATCAGGTATTGCGTGGACTAACAGAGAAGACGGAGCGCAATGTACTTTGCGATATGACAGAACGGCAGGCCCAAATGTACAAAGATGTGTTGCAGCGCACTAAGGCAGCGCTGGTAGACGAGCCTAATGGCAAGAAAGGCGCACAGAAGGATTCGGCCAATGTTCTCATGGATCTGCGTAAGGCTGCGAACCACCCCCTGCTCTTTCGCAGTTTGTATGATGACAAGAAGATTGCAGCTTTAGCGCGAGATTATATCCGTGAACCTGAACATGCAGAGGAAAACATTCAGCATCTACGCGAAGACTTTACGATCAACACTGATGCTGAATTGTCTTTGCTCGCACGTTCGTGGAAGTCGACCAAGAAGCACCAGCTGCCAGCGGCCGAGTGGTTGAACTCGGGCAAAATTCGAGAGCTGCAAAAAATCATTGACGAGGTCGTGGAACGTGGTGATCGCATGCTCATTTTCTCACAGTTCACGTCTGTGCTGGATATTTTGTGCGTGTTTTTGGAACATATCGGTGTCAAGTATGTCGGCTTCACCGGTCAGACCAACGTGGGTGACCGTCAGGTCCTTGTGGACCAATTTACCAATGATCCATCCATTCCTGTTTTCTTGTTGTCCACGCGTGCAGGTGGTCTGGGTATCAATCTTGTCGCTGCCAACTGGGTCGTGCTATTTGACCAAGACTTCAACCCCCAAAATGACAAACAAGCGACAGACCGGTGCTACCGCATTGGCCAAACAAAGCCTGTCACAGTTGTTCGCTTGATAAGCCGCGGCACCATTGATGAAGATATTTTGGCCATGGCCCAAAGCAAGCTAGAGCTCGCCAACCGTGTGTCTGGTCAAACGGATGCTGCCAACGAAGGTGACGAGGAACAAATGGAGACGGAAATCAAGGGGCGCATCACGTCGTCACTTCTTGCTCAAGTGCGTGAACGTTCTGCACCATAGTTGCCCCCGCTAGGTGATTTTCACTCAGCTAGTTTGGACGGTAGGTTTGTGATATGTCACGTTGGCAAAAACCATAGTCTGGCGTTCGAACCAGGAAGACGCTCTCATAGTGGTCATGGGCTCTATCGTTGCATGCAAGAACGCACAGCGTAGCGCACAATATTCCGTCGGTCGTTACAGCTGGTTTCTGGTTCTATTCAGATTGTGATGCTGAAGCTCAAGTGCAAGCGACGGAGAAGTCTAATTTTTACCTGCGCAGGGCTGCTGAATCAACCCAAGCTAGTTAATGCCTACTAGGAGATGACGGTGGATTATTGAGCAGATCACGATATCGGTGTCGACGCAGCGAATCAATCTCTTCTAATTGAGTAAGATGTTCGCGAACTTGGCTTTCGAGTTTTTGCGCTTCGCTTTGTGTGATGCCATTCTGATGAAAAGATAGCAACTGTTGCTTATAGTGAGCCAAGGATTGCATGCACCCTGCCATTAGTCACAACGGACTCACATTTACTCTCTGGCTCCATCTCAGCAAGTTCATGGATGACTTGGATCTGTTCTTTGAGCGTTTCGAGGTTGGGGTCTAGCGATACGAGCCATCGATGGTAAATCCATATACTTTGGTCGCCAGGATCCGTATACATGGCTTGCTGAAGCAATTCAAATTCTGTATTAGAGCACATATAACAACATACCTGCTTGACGCTGCTGGGAGCGTGCTGCAGCGTCTAATTTCTCGCCATCCCAGATGCGGGGCAGGAGCTTCGATCTGTTGTGCCATGCGCTAAAGTTACTAAAATTTTGCTCAATTTTGGTGAGTGTGTATTTTAGTTCATGGCGTGCGAGTTCCAAGTGAGTAGCACGGGTCTTGTCATCTAGGTCGCTAGAAAGCGAGGAGGGGAAAGGTGGTACATTTTCTTGAGTTGTTTGCGCTTTGGCGAGCTCTTCAATCACCCAGCGACGATAATTCCAGCCCATAACTGTGGTAAGCATTGCTAGACGTACAGTTCCTGGGATCCATTTCGAGCATCATATTAACGAGCCGCAGTTCTTGCCTCCATTTCTCTCCTTTGTCCTGCACATCACTGGATGGAAGCAAGCATAAACACCACCGGCGATGATTCCACAACCAATACACTTTGGGATGTGACTTCATACTTTGTTGGAGCATAAGAAGGTCACCCTCCAGCAGCCGCCTCTTCAGATTGGTATCACCTTGCTCAAACATGTACAACAAAATTGTTCTCCTGTAGTTCCATGCGGAATAGTATTCGGGATTGCAAGACAGAATGGACGTGGTACTCTCCAATGCCTCGGTTGAATGATCACCATTTCGTCGCTTTTGTGAGTGTGCGACTTACTTACGTGCTCCAAATACGTGTCTTCAATTTGCTTGTAGGTGTCCAGCTTCCGAGCTTCCTCAGCACGGCGCTGTTCAAGCACTTCCGCTGATTGCACACTGACAGGCACGCGTTTGACGTTGTGCATAGCAGCCAAGAGCGTGCAACCAAGTGGAGAAGGGTTCCACTTTATCCTCATCACTTGCCAAAATTATGCGAGCAGTCGAAGATGACGACTGGTTAGCATCAGACGAGGACGCGGCGCATGCGCCAATGGAAACTCGAGACCGTATCAAAATGGAAATGCAAATGTACAATGTATGTGCTTCCATGCTAACATAAGATGGGCTATCGCGAAGGACTAGAAGACGGCAAACTATCTGCACTACAAACAGGATTTGATCAAGGATACAACCATACAGGTGTCGAAGCTGGGCTGGCTTTTGGTGAGCTTCGAGGCCAAGTAGATGCCTTCATCAGTTTCATAAGGCAAGAAACAGCATCATCGGAGCATAGTAAGCTGCTGGAAGAACTCTTTGCAGTAAGACATGAGTTATCAACCCTGACACTTGACGATCTTGCCGAACCAGATTGGGAATATGTCCAGCATGAACTCGAACATCATACATACGGTGGCTCTGTAACTTTATCATCAAAGCAGGCTGAATGGGCGGCGCTTGGTAACCGCTTGGGAAGCATTCGCACACGACTAGAAAAGTGCTGGCATATATGGACTGATGTTGAATAGTGCGTAAATAAAAATTCCACACCTTAATTAACCAAAAAACGGGCCGTTTCGCGTATCGTGCCACGCCATGTTGCAGGCCGAGACCGTGCAAACATGCGTCTCAATTGCGTATGTCGGCGTGCTCCTCAGCCTAGCAACATCATTCACATACTATTCAAAACGGTATTTCCCCTCTACAGGTCGCAGTTTCCTATTTTTCTGGCTCATCTTTGACGCACTTATCCACATTTTTCGTACGTGTACCTATTTCTCACATGCAGTGGAAGGACCCTTTGTGT
>OJLW01000099.1_pt1 | contig 47382 bp, 44 predicted proteins | sample 1597021 | NCBI WGS metagenome assembly OJLW01 (sample SAMEA3904676, study PRJEB24821) | metagenome | biome: Builtin; feature: hospital; material: surface | place: USA | collected 2013-06-03
AGATAGCGTAGCGTCTCGTGGGCTCGGAGATGTGTATAAGAGACAGGTCCAAGTTCGGCCGGATCGACGAGCACGGCGCGGTCTTTGTCACCCGCGGCGGCACGGAGCGCCAGATCGGCTCCTGGCAGGCTGGCACCCCGGAAGAGGGCCTGGCCCACTACGGGCAGCGCTTCGACGACCTGGTCACAGAGGTCGAGTTAATCGAGTCCCGCCTTGCCGCCCACCCGGACGACGCGGCCCAGCTGCGCCAGCGCGCCGAGGAGCTCAAGGCCTCGCTGGACGAGCAGGCCGTCATCGGCGACCTCGACGCGGTCGACGCACGCCTGGATGTGGTCATCGCCGCCTCCGATGTCGCGGGTAAACAGGCCAAGGAGGCCAAGGAGAAGCGCCGCGCCGACGCCATTGCCCGCAAGGAGGCGCTTGCGGCCGAGGCCGAGGATCTGGCAGAGAACTCTACTGAGTGGAAGGCGGCGGGCGATAGGATCCGCGCCATCTTGGAGGAGTGGCGCACCATCCGCGGCATCGATCACAAGACGGACGACCAGCTGTGGAAGCGCTACTCGCGCGCCCGCGACGCTTTCAACCGCCGCCGCGGCTCCCACTTCGCCGAGCTCGACCGCAACCGCGCCGCCGCCAAGCGCGCGAAGGAGGAGCTGGTGGTTCGCGCCGAGGCGCTGCAGGACTCCACGGACTGGAACGAGACCGCGCGTGCCTACCGCGACCTGATGAAGGAGTGGAAGGCCGCCGGCCGCGCCCCGCGCGAGGCCGATGACAAGCTGTGGGCGAAGTTCCGCGCCGCCCAGGACAAGTTCTTCGGTGCCCGCGACGCGGTTAACGCCGAGCGCGACCGCGAGTTCGCCGCGAACGCCGAGGCCAAGGACGCGCTCATTGCGCAGTACGAGCCTTTGATCGACCCGGCCAAGGGCCTGGGTGGTGCGAAGGCGAAACTGCGCGAGCTGCAGGACAAGTGGGACGAGATCGGCTACGTGCCGCGCGGTAAGGTGCGCGAGTACGAGGACAAGATTGGCGCGCTCGAGCAGCGCGTCGCCGAGGCCGAGGAATCCCGCTGGCGTAAGGCGGATCCGGCGGCGCAGGCTACCGCGAACCAGTTCCAGGTCAAGGCAGACGACTTGAAAAAGCAGGCAGAAGCCGCCGAAGCCGCAGGCAAGGCCGACAAGGCCGCGGAACTGCGCGAGCAGGCAGCCCAGTGGCAGGAGTTCGCCGACGTGGCGACCAAGGCGATCAACAACAACTAGTGCTGCACCCGCAACTTTTCGTACTTCGCCCCGGAACGGACGAGCTTACGGAGGCCGTGACCGGGGCGTACGCCTTTTCCGCCACCCTGGCTATCCAGGACATCACCGGCCTTGCCACTTCCGGGGTCAGCGCTTCACACGTGCGCACCCGTCTGGTGCCGTCTGCGGAATCCGCCGCCCACCTCTTCGCGCTCACCGAGGCCCGCGCGCCGCGCCCCGTCACCGAGCTCGGCTACCCGGAGCTGTACGCCGAGGACCTCGACCACGTGGCCGCATGGGTCTTCGTTTCATTGCCGCTGCTGGAGGACCGTGGAGTAATCGAGGCGAACATCACCCTCGATGCGGCCATCGCGCCGCTGCCCGGCGAGCCAATTCCGCCCGCACCGTGGGAAGCAGCTCTCAAGCTTCTCGACGCCCTGTCGTCCCACTTCGCACGCCCAACCTGCCACATCTGGGTCCCTCATGCCCCGGGCGAGCACACCCCGCCGGCGCTGCAGGATTTTGGCTACACGGCCGCTTTCAGAGAGGACCAGGCCACCTTCCCGATCGCACGCCGCACCGCGCTGCCGGATGCCACCCGCTACCCCGCCGACACCTTCGAGGTCGTCGAAGGCCCTGGCTTCAACTCGGCGCGCCCTGGTATCCCGGGCGAGGTGGAGCAGTTCGCTCACCTGTTAACCTCCGCCTCGCAGGGCTACCCGCGCGGCGAGCTGGAGCTCGACACGATCGAGTGGGACCTCACACGCATCGTCGAAGCGGGGCAACGCCTTGGCAACCGGGGCGGGCACCAGCTCACCGGCCTGGCCTACGTCGACAGGCAAATCGTCGGGCTGTGCGAACTGGTGCGCTACAGCGCCGACGAGAAGACAGTCTGCGAGCTCGGGCTGATCTATGTGCTCCCCGAGCACCGCGAAAAGGGGCTTGCTGCGGGCATGATCCGCGCAACGCTCACGCGCGCACACCAGGTGTGGGAGGACCTAGAAACGGTGTACTGCTCCTACCCCGCTGATTCCGCGGCGGCGGGGGCTCTCCTTGCAGCCCTTGGTGCCGAGTGCGTCTCTTCGACGACCGCCTGGCACAAGCGCTGATGCACGCTAGTCGCGCTTACTGCCTTTCCGGTGGCGTTCGGCGGCGCGGGCGCGGCGATCGTCGATAAGCAGCGGGTTGCCCTGCTCCCTGGTCGCAGCGCGCTGCGCGAGCGCCACCTCGTCCTTGCCTTGGATCTCCCTGCGCTGCTCAGCGACGGCAGCCTGCTCCTCGTTGCGTGACAGGATCAGCGGGAAGATGGTAAACACCACAACCACAACGGCGAGGATGGCCAGGTAGTAGCCGGGGCCACGGCCAATACCTGAACCGCTCGAATTACGCAGCCAGATCCCCAGCACGGAAAACACCAGCGAGACCGTGGTGACCATCCATGCGGGCACGGTGACAGCGAAGCGCTGCGTGAGCACTGCAAGCGTGGTCAGGATGCCGACGCCGATGAAGGAAATCCACGCGAAGAGGTACTCGGTGAGCGCGGTCTGCGCAGCCTTCGCCGCCTCAGTCGCGGCAAGCACCTGCCAGAGGGAGGCACCGCCTGCAAACGGCAGGAACACCGCCACCAGGTAAAGCGCCGCTGCGGCTGCGAGTACCCATCGCTTCGTGCCCATGACCACGGAAGAGGCGGCTTCCTTTTCCGCGCGGGCAAGCGTCTCGGTGTTGAGCTTTGTCATGTCGCCCAACTGTAGCGCTAACCGCCGCAGCAGGCGGAATCCGGAGCCTCTGCCGCTGGCTGACCGATCGTCGGCAGGCCGAGCCCGACGCCCACCGGTGCGGTCGTCGGCACCTCTCCTGCGGCCGAGTTGTCGCCCGCCTTGGTGCGGCGGTGCGCGAGCACCCCGTCGTCGGCGATGAGAAAGTGCGGCTTGGAATCGGTGATGCGCACGTGCACAACGTCGCCGGGCCGGATCTCACCGTCGAGGTTGCCCTCTGGGGTGAAGTGGACGAGGCGGCCGTCTCGGGCTCGGCCGGACATGCGGTGGGTTTGGTCGTTCTTCCGCCCACCCTCGGCTTGTACGAGCAGCTCCTGCTCGGTGCCGACGAGCTTCGCGTTTTCTTCGGCGCTGATGCGTTCTTGCAGCGCGACGAGCCGCTCGAAGCGCTCCTGAACAACCTCCTTGGGCACCTGGTTATCCATCTCTGCAGCCGGGGTACCGGGCCGCGGCGAGTACTGGAAGGTAAACGCGGAGGTAAAGCGCGCCTTTTCCACCACGTCGAGGGTGTCCTGGAAGTCCTGCTCCGTCTCGCCGGGGAAGCCGACAATGATATCGGTCGTCAGCGAGGCGTGCGGCAGTTTTTCGCGCACCTCGTCCAAGATGCCGAGGAACTTCTTCGTGCGATACGAGCGGCGCATGTCTTTAAGCACCTTGTCTGAACCGGACTGCAGCGGCATGTGCAGCTGCGGGCACACGTTCGGGGTCTCGGCCATCGCGTCGATCACATCGGAGGTAAATTCCGCCGGGTGCGGGGAGGTAAAGCGCACCCGCTCCAGGCCCTCGATCTCACCGCAGGCGCGCAGGAGCTTGGAAAAGGCCGAGCGGTCGCGCTCTAAGTCCTCATCCACAAAATTGACTCCGTAGGAGTTGACGTTCTGGCCTAGCAGCGTGATCTCCGAGACGCCCTGGTCCACCAGCGCCTGCACTTCGGCCAGGATGTCGCCAGGTCGGCGATCAACCTCCTTGCCGCGCAGACTCGGCACGATGCAGAAGGTGCACGTGTTGTTGCAGCCCACCGAGACCGAGACCCAGCCTGCGTACGAGGACTCGCGCTTGGCCGGCAGCACAGACGGGAACACCTCGAGCGACTCGACGATCTCCACCTGTGCCTCCTCCTCCACGCGCGCACGGTCGAGCAGCGCGGGCAGGGCAGACAGGTTGTGCGTGCCAAAGACGGCGTCCACCCACGGGGCCTTTTCCAGCACCGTGTCGCGGTCTTTTTGCGCCAGGCAGCCGCCGACGGCGATCTGCATGCCCGGGTGCTGCTCCTTGGTCTTCTTCAGCTGGCCGAGCGTGCCGTAGAGGCGCTTGTCGGCGTTTTCCCGCACCGCGCAGGTGTTAAAGACCACCAGGTCCGCTTCCGTGTCCGTGTCCGCGGCTACGTAGCCGGCCTCCTCCAGCATGCCGGAGAGGCGCTCGGAGTCGTGCACGTTCATCTGGCACCCGAAGGTGCGCACCTCGTAGGTACGCGGGTGCGCGGGTGCTTCTGCCAGGTCCGTGGTGTGGGAAAAGTTCTGCTGCGTCACGGCGAACAGTCTATCCCCGCGTGCGAAATCCACCCAACTGCCTGTGGCACCCGATAGCCAGGGTCCGGTCAGCAAAGATTGCGGCAGCGTTACCCACAGTTTGGGGGAAATTTACACAAACTTTCACAATCGGGTGGCATAGGTCACGTTTTTGGAGTACCAGTTAGACCTATGACACAGGAAACTGAACCCATGATTCGCATGGAGGGCGTGCAGAAGTACTTCGGTGACTTCCATGCCCTGACAGACATCAACCTGACCGTGCCCAAAGGCGAGGTCGTGGTCGTGCTCGGCCCCTCGGGCTCCGGCAAGTCCACCCTGTGTCGCACGATCAACCGCCTCGAAACCATCGAGGAGGGCTCGATCCACATCGACGGCAAGCTTTTGCCCGCCGAGGGCAAGGAGCTGGCAAAACTGCGCGCCGACGTCGGCATGGTGTTCCAACAGTTCAACCTGTTTCCGCACCTGACCATCCGCGACAACGTCACGCTTGGCCCGATGAAGGTACGAAAGATGAGCAAGGCCGATGCGCAGAAGCGCGCGGCGGAGCTGCTCGATCGCGTCGGCATCGGCAACCAGGCAGACAAGTACCCCGCACAGCTCTCCGGCGGCCAGCAGCAGCGCGTCGCCATCGCGCGTGCGCTCGCCATGGAGCCGAAGGTCATGCTTTTCGACGAGCCGACGTCCGCCCTCGACCCCGAAATGGTCGGAGAAGTCCTCGATGTGATGGGCGAGCTCGCCGCAACCGGCATGACGATGGTGGTAGTTACCCACGAGATGGGCTTCGCCCGCAAGGTAGCCGACCGCATCCTGTTTATGGCCGACGGCGAGATCGTGGAGGACACCGACCCGGAGTCCTTCTTCACCAACCCCCAGTCAGGTCGCGCGAAAGACTTTCTGGCAAAGATCCTCTCGCACTAACCAGACCACATCCCTTATCCCTACCCCTTTATCTTGCAAGGAGACCACTCATGAACCGCGCACTTCGCACCCTGACCACCACCGCCGTCGCCGCGCTGGCGGCCACCACCCTGGTTGCCTGCGGCGGCTCGGACGGCGAAGCCTCCGGCGACGGCCTGCTCGCACAGATCGAGGCCGGCAGCGTCACCCTCGGCACCAAGTACGATCAGCCGGGCCTCGGCCTGCGCGAGGCCGACGGAACCATGTCTGGCCTCGACGTGGAGGTGCTGACCTACGTGGTCAACTCCATTGCTGACGAAAACGGCTGGGAGCACCCGGAGATCACCTGGCGCGAGACCCCGTCCGCCCAGCGCGAGACCCTCATCCAGAACGGTGAGGTCGCCGCCATCGGCGCGACCTACACCATCAACGAGTCCCGCTCCGAAGCCGTCAGCTTCGGCGGCCCGTACCTGCTCACCCACCAGGGTCTGCTGGTTCGCAGCGATGCCAACGACATTGCGGGCCTCGAAGACCTGGATGGCCGCATCCTCTGCTCCGTGACCGGTTCCACCCCGGCACAGAAGGTCAAGGATGCCCTGCCGGGTGTCCAGCTCCAGGAGTACGACACCTACTCCTCCTGCGTCGAGGCACTGCGCAACGGCAACGTTGACGCCCTGACCACGGACGCCACCATCCTCGGCGGCTACGCAGCCCAGTCCCCCGGCGACTTCGAGGTCGTCGAGCTGAAGAAGGACGGCGAGCCGTTCACCAACGAGAACTACGGCATCGGCGTGCAGAAGGACGACACCGCCGCAGTCGACGCGATCAACAAGGCGCTCGAGGCGATGTACTCCGACGGTTCTTTCCAGAACTTCGTCGACGAGAACCTCGAGGGCGGCGTTGGCGTCAACGAGGCAACCCCGGGCGACCTCTCCTTCCTGGAGAGCTAGTTCAGCCCACCCACCCCGCGCGCGTATCGACGGGGCGTCGATACGCGCGCACAGCTTGTAGGAGTACTCCATGGACGCCTTATGGGCCGACCTTTTACCGAATCTCTGGCCGGCGTTTTTCACCACGATCAAGCTGACCGTCTACTCGGCGATCGGCGCAATGATCCTCGGCACGATTCTGACCGCAATGCGGGTCTCGCCCGTCGGCATCCTGCGCGGGCTCGCCACCACCTACATTGAGACGGTGCGTAACACCCCACTGACCCTGGTGATCCTGTTTTGCTCCTTCGGGCTGTACCAGAACCTCGGGCTGACGCTGGCCAGCCGGGATTCATCAACGTTTATCATCGACCAGAACTTCCGGCTCGCCGTGCTCGGCTTCATCCTCTACACCAGCTGCTTCGTGGCGGAATCGCTGCGCAGTGGTATCAACACCGTCCACTTCGGGCAGGCAGAAGCCGCGCGCTCGCTGGGCTTGAGCTTCGGGCAGATCTTCTCCGTGATCATCTTCCCGCAGGCCGTGCGCGCCGCGATCGTGCCGCTGGGCAACACCCTGATCGCGCTGACGAAGAACACCACGATCGCCTCCGTGATCGGCGTCGCTGAGGCCTCGCTGCTGATGAAGTCCACGATCGAGTTCCACGCGAACCAGCTGTTTGTCATCTTCGGCGTGTTCGCCGCCGGATTCCTCATCCTCACCCTGCCGATGGGCCTTGCCCTCGGCTGGCTGTCTGATCGATTGGCGGTGAAGCGCTAATGTCCGTCCGCGCAACAGTTCTTTACGACGCACCGGGACCAAAGGCCATCCGGCGCAACCGTATCTACACCGTGCTGACAGTTCTCGCACTGGCCGCCGTGGCCTGGTGGGTGCTTTCCACGCTGGCCGACAACGGCCAGCTGACCGCCGCAAAGTGGACGCCGTTTATCCAGGGCAACACCTGGACGACCTACATCATCCCGGGCCTGCTCGGCACCCTGAAAGCTGCGGCGCTGTCGATCCTCTTCGCCATCGTCTTCGGCGTGATCTTCGGCCTCGGGCGTCTCGCCGAGTCAAAACTCGTCCGCTGGATCTGCGGTGTGATCATCGAGTTCTTCCGCGCGATCCCCGTGCTGATGCTCATGATCTTCCTCTACCAGTTCTTCGCGGTATTTAAGATCGTGCCTCCGAAGGGGCTCGCCTTCTGGGCCGTGGTGATTGCACTGACGCTGTACAACGGTGCCGTCATCGCCGAGATCCTCCGCGCGGGCATCAAGTCCCTGCCCAAGGGACAGACCGAGGCAGCCCAGGCGCTCGGCCTGTCGCACTGGCAGACCATGTGGCAGATCCTTTTGCCCCAGTCCGTCGCCGCCATGCTGCCTGCGCTGATCTCCCAGATGGTCATCGCGCTGAAGGACTCGGCGTTGGGCTACCAGATCGGCTACATCGAAGTGGTCCGCTCCGGTACCCAGGTGGCGTCTGCCAACCAGAACTACATCCCTGCATTGATCGTGGTGGGCATCATCATGATCGCCATCAACTTCCTGCTGACCCGCCTGGCCTCCCGCGTGGAGCGCCAGCTGCGCGCCGGTCGCGCCCGCCGCAACCCGTTCGCGCTCGTTCCCGAGCAGGCCGACCAGGGCCTCGACACGAAGGACAACGTGAACGTGGACTGGCACGACCCGGACTACGTGCGGATTGATAACCCGGACCGCTAGTCCTCCCGCAACTGATCGAGCCTGGCGTCAAGCACCTCTCTGCCGATTGCCAGGGCCATGCCCTCGGGGAAGCCGCGACGCGCCATCGCCCCCACCACCCGGCGCAGCACCTTGTTGTACTCGCTGCGGTCCGCGGGCACGCGCTTGACCTGGCGGGCTTTCTTCTCAGCGACCTCGCGGGCGGTGTGTTCCTCGTCCTCTTCGCTGAGCTGCGCGAGCGCGTCGGCTCGGTCCGCGCGGCCCACGCCTTTCTGCACAAGCTCGCGGTCGAGCGCGCGAGAGGACTTGCCGCGACGTTTCGCGCGTTGACGAACCCACTCGTGAGCAAAGGCAGCGTCGTCGATAAGCCGGTTGCGCTCAAGTTCGTCGAGCACTTCCTCGACCACCTGCGGTTCGAACTCCGCGCGCACGAGGCGCTCGCGCAGCTCCGAGCGCGAGCGGGCGCGCTGGTCGAGGAGGCTGAGCGCACGCTTGCGCACCGGGGCGAGCGCCTCCTCACGGGTGCGGTCGAACAGCTCACTGGAGCCCTCGCCACGCTCGTACGCGGCAAGCGCTGCCTGCAGGCGCTCCAGTTTCTCCGGATCCGGCTGCGCCACTACTTCGCGTCCGCCGCGGCGGTCTCTTCATCGTCGAAGTCGATGTTTGGCACCATGTCCACCGGATCGTCCGACAGCTCGTCTTCGTCCTTCACGTTCGCGTACGCGCCAACGCCCAAGGCACGGAAGATCTTGTCCTCGATCTCGTTGGCCAGATCCGGATTGTCCTTGAGGAAGTTGCGGGCCTTCTCCTTACCCTGGCCGAGCTGGTCGCCCTCGTAGGTAAACCAGGAGCCGGACTTCTTCACGATGCCGTTGTCCACGCCCAGGTCAATGATGGAGGACTCGCGCGAGATGCCCTCGCCGTACATGATGTCGAATTCGGCGATCTTGAACGGCGGGGACACCTTGTTCTTGACCACCTTCATCTTCGTGCGGTTACCAATGGAGTCCTGGCCGTCCTTCAACGTCTGAATACGGCGCACATCGCAGCGCACGGAGGCGTAGAACTTCAGCGCCTTACCGCCCGTGGTGGTCTCCGGCGAGCCGAACATCACGCCGATCTTCTCACGCAGCTGGTTAATAAAGATGGCGGTCGTGCCCGAGTTGTACAGCGCACCGGTCATCTTGCGTAACGCCTGCGACATCAGGCGCGCCTGCAGACCGACGTGGGAGTCACCCATCTCGCCCTCGATCTCCGCCTTTGGCGTCAGGGCGGCGACGGAGTCAATCACGATGATGTCAATCGCACCGGAGCGCACCAGCATGTCCGCGATCTCCAGGGCCTGCTCGCCGGTATCCGGCTGGGAGACCAGCAGGTTATCGGTATCCACGCCGAGCTTCTTCGCGTAGTCCGGGTCAAGCGCGTGCTCCGCGTCAATAAACGCCGCGATGCCGCCAGCGCGCTGGGCAGACGCGATCGCATGCAGTGCCACAGTGGTCTTACCCGAAGACTCCGGGCCGTAGATCTCTACCACGCGGCCGCGCGGCCACCCACCGATGCCAAGCGCCACGTCGATCGCGGTATTACCGGAAGAGATGGACTGAATCGGCGGGCGGTTGTCATCGCCCAGGCGCATGATTGCACCCTTGCCAAAGTCCTTCTCAATCATCGCCATCGCGGCGTCGAGCGCATTTTGGCGATCATTGCCGCTCGCAGCGGCAGCCTTCTTCTTCGCAGCCATGTTGTTTGCTCCTTAAACCTTCGCTTCTTCTCAATGCTTCTTGCGGCAGGTATGCCACGTTCCCTTTATTAGACGCACCGACTATAGGGGGCGGTTCCCTTCACACCGCAAAGTTTTCTTCACCCGGCTTCCAAGGGGAACTACCGCACACAGTAGGACAGCGCGCGAACACTCTCAGAGCATACACGCATACATGTTCGACTCCACACGCGGCGCGCCGCACCAAGCGCCGGACTAGGTGCCCGGCCTATCGACACCGAGTCTGCGCTCTTCGGGGACATCGAAGGCGTCGCAAAGCCGCGCCCAGGCCTCCTTCGGGTCGACCCCGTTTTCGATCATCTGGGCCGCGGTTTCGCCCTCCCCCGTGAGCACTTGCGATTGGATGATCCATCCGGCCCGATCGGGGCCGAATTCGTCGTCCACCAACTGCCGGAACTCCGTCAAACGCATGCCGTCTAACCTACACGCCACACCGAAACGCCGACACAAACCCGGCCCGTAGTGCAAAAGATTGAACACCATTCAGTAATGTCACTGCCATGAGTACGCAACCTTCCTCTAACCCAGCGCCAAGCAAGAAAGCAGGCGCCCGCTCCACCTCCCCAGTCGACATCGCTTATATCGCCGTCTTCGCCGCGATCATCTGTATCCTCGGCTTCGTCTCCATCCCCGTTGGCGCAGCCGGCGTGCCCATCGTGCTGCAGAACGCCGCCGCGATCCTCGCGGGTCTCGTCCTCGGCGCACGCCGCGGCACCGCGTCTGTGGCGATCTTCCTCCTGGTCGGCCTCGCCCTGCCCGTGCTCGCTGGCGGGCGCACCACCATCTACGCGCTCGGCTCCCCGACGGTGGGCTACCTGGTCGGCTACCTCGTCTCCGCCGCCGTCGCCGGTGCGATCGCTTACGCTGGCCTGCGCGGTGGCAAGGGCACCCGCGTCGGGATGTTCATCCTCGCCGGCTACCTCGGCCTGTTCCTGCAGTACCTCTTCGGCGTGTTTGGCCTGATGTTCCGCGCCGATATGACTTTCGGTGCCGCCTGGGCAGCTCAGGTGCCTTTCCTGCTGCCGGATTCGGGCAAGGTCGCGCTGATGATCGTCATCGCGCTCGCCGTCCACGCCGCCTTCCCGGACATGCGCCGTCGTTAAGATGCCCACCATCGAGTTCCGCGGTGCCACCGTCGCCTACGACGGCCGCACCGTGCTGGCCCCACTCAACCTCACGCTCACGGAGCGCCGCATCGGCATCATCGGGTCAAACGGCTCCGGCAAATCGACCACGGTGCGCCTGATCAACGGGCTCATTGAGCCCACCGAGGGCGAAGTGCTTGTCGACGGCCTCTCACCGACCACCGACGGCAAAACCGTCCGCAAACGCGTCGGCTTCGTCTTCTCCGACGCCGAATCACAGATCGTCATGCCGCGCGTGGCCGACGACGTCGCCTTCTCCCTGCGCCGCTTCAAGCTGCCGCGCGCGGAAGTCCGTGCTCGTGTCGACGCGGTACTCGAGCGCTTCGGATTAGAAGACAAGGCAGAGAACTCCCCGCACACGCTCTCTGGCGGCGAAAAACAGCTGCTCGCGCTCGCCTCCGTACTGGTCATCGAGCCCGAGACGGTCATCGCCGACGAGCCGACCACGCTGCTCGACCTGCGCAACCGCCGCCGCATCATCCAGGAGCTCGGCGCGCTGGACCAGCAGGTCATCGTAGTCACGCACGACCTCGACATGCTCGTGGGCTTCGATCGCGTCATCTGCATCGACGATGGAGAGCTCGTCTACGACGGCGCGCCCCAGGACGCCATCGCGTACTACACCGACCTGATGGACTCGAAGCCATGATCCGAGCACTTCCCCTAGGCGTCTACATCGAAGGCGACACGATTCTCCACCGCGCAGGTCCGACGCAGAAATTCGTCGCGCTGGTGGTGTTCATTCTCGCCGTTACCCTGCTGCCCACGGTGCCGTGGCACTCGCTGGCTGCCCTCGGCGTCACGGTCGCGCTCTACGCGGTGGCGAAGATCCCGCCGAACATCGCCTGGGACCAAGCACTCCCCGTGCTTCCGCTCCTGCTCTTCCTGGCCGCGTTTTTGTGGTGGCAAAACGGGCTGCAGTCCGCTACCACGACGTTCTTCGCGCTGCTCGCCACTGTGGCCGCTGCGAACCTGCTCACGCTGACCACGCCCGTCGAGGCCCTACTCGACGCCCTTGACCGCAACCTCGCCCCGCTCGGACGATTCGGCGTGCCGGTGGAGACCATCAGCCTGACAATCGCCCTAACCATCCGGCTCATCCCGCTCATGCTCGCCACCGCGAACGAGGTACTCGACGCCCGCAAGGCTCGCGGTGCAGGATTCTCACTTGCCGCCTTCGGCATCCCGCTGGTGATCCGCTCCGTGCGCCGCGCCCGCCTGATCGGCGAGGCGCTCATGGCGCGGGGCGCAGTGGACTAGCGGGGTTTTCGCCGGGAACGCTGCAGAAAGCGCAAGTAGCACTTCGATAGTGCCGAAATTTTCGACACTATCGAGCTCCGATCTGCGCTGTTTACCCCGCGGCCGAGCTACATGACGAACGTAGTGGCCGCAGATTGACGAAAATCTCGACACCTTCGTCGTGCTGGTTTCGTCATGTAGGCGAGCCAGGCGAACCACCCACCGAAACTGGCACGAAAAAGCGCCAGGGAAGCCCACTCCCCTGGCGCTCTAACTCTTCGGCTTAGCTCTCGCCACGCAGCTCGCGCATGCGCTGCGCCACCGCGTCGTCGCTCACGCTCGCGCCGGAAGCATCAGAATCGCTGGAGCCAGCGTCAGCGGAACCCTCGATCGCCGGCTTCTGCCCGGAGGACAGCTCGCCCGCCATCTCTGCACGGATCTGCTCGAGACGGCCGTGGCCAGCCATCTGGATGCCTGCCTGCTCCACCTCGGCCATGCGCCCCTGGACGGAGTTCTGTGCCAGCTCCGCGGAGCCAAGCGCCTTGGCGTAGCGGCGCTCGATCTTGTCGCGCACCTGATCCAGATTCGGGCCCTGCGCCGTGATCGAGTTCATCGACTGCATGGTCTCGGAGACCTTCTCCTGCATCTTGGCCTGCTCCAGCTGGCTAAGCAGCTTAGAGCGCTGCGCGACCTGCTGCTGCAGGTGTGCGGCGTTGCGCTCGACGGCCTGCTTGGCCTGGGATGCTTGCTGCAGTGCCTGGTCGTGCAGCTGCTTGGTCTCCTCGATGCTCTCCTCGGCGGTGACCAGCTGGGCCGCGAACGCCTCCGCGGCGTTCTCGTACTCCTGGGCCTTCTGCGGGTCGTTGTTCGCGCGGGCCTTGTCCGCCAGCTGCAGTGCCTGCTTGGTGTTCGCCTGCAGCTTCTCCACCTCTTCGAGGCGGCGATTCAGCTGCATCTCGATCTGGCGCTGGTTGCCAATGACGGCGGCGGCCTGCTGGGAAAGCTCCTGGTGCTGGCGCTGAGCCTCGCTGATTGCCTGCTCAATCTGCACCTTAGGATCAGCGTTCTCTTCGATCTTGTTGTCAAAGAGGGCCATCAGGTAGTTCCAGAACTTTGCAAATGGGTTAGCCATACGAGTTCAAAAGACCTTTCGTTTATGGGTCGATCACACTAAGTAGTCACTACTGTAGTGCGCCCGGTGCCATTACGCTTCCGCTGCCGCCGGAGAAGTGGTAGCCAATTCCTCCTGGATGGAGTGCAGCGACATATTCGCCACCACTTCCATCAGCAGCTCAGCCACTGTCGTGTCCAGCGCGTTACAGATCGCGGCGAGCAGCTCCGAGGACACTTCCTTGCGGCCGCGTTCCAGCTCGGAAAGGTACCCGGAGGACACGCGTGCCTGCTTGGCCAGCTCGCGCAGCGTGACGTTCTTGTCGGCGCGGTAGGCACGCAGCGACATGCCGAGCGCTTCGCGCAGCAGCGGTTCGCGCCCGGGCACGCCTGAGTGCAGTGCGTCATCCACCGCGCCTGCGAGCGCGGCGGGGCGAGTCATCGGTGCTTCGTGTACGAGAGTTGTTGTTGCCATCACGAGTAATAACGGTCTAGGTCTCTGATTTGTTCCCATCGCGGGCAGAAAGATCTTCCCGCAGCGTATCTACAAGAATCCGTAGCGCAGCGTCCACAGCGGCGCTCCGGATCTCCTGGCGCGAACCCTGCAGCAGCGCACTACCCCCAGCTGGCGCTGCAAAGCTGCGCGCAGGCGTCGCCACACCGATCCAGACTTCCCCGACCGGGTGCCCGTCTTGCGGATCTGGCCCTGCCACGCCGGTGAGCGACACCCCGTAGTCAGCGCGGCAGGTGCGACGTGCACCCTCAGCCATGGCGCGCGCTGTTTCAGGGTTCACCGGCCCATGCTGGGCAAGAAGGTCCTGGGGCACCCCGGCGAGCGTCTCCTTGAGATCCGTCGCGTAGGTAACAAGCCCGCCGCGCAGTACCGCAGAGGCACCGGGCACACGCGCCACGGTGGCCGCAGCGAGTCCCGCGGTGAGTGACTCGCAGAAGGCGAGGGTGACACCCGCGCCCGTCGCTAAGCGGACAAGCTCACGCTCCATCGTTGGCCTTCCGTGCATCTACCAGGTACTGCACGCCGGTGATCACGGTCACGGCCAACGCGATCAGCATGACAATCAGCGTCGGGATGTCCATCCAGCCGGGCAGCGGGCACAAGTACATGCCAACGCCGAGCGTTTGCAGCACGGTCTTGAGTTTGCCGCCCTTGGAGGCGGGCACGACCTGGCCTTGGCGCAGCATCCACATCCGCCAGAAAGTAATGCCCAGCTCGCGGACGATGATCACCACCGTGATCCACACCGGCAGCGGGCCGGCGATATTCAGGGTGACCAGTGCGGTGATCATCAGCGCCTTGTCGGCGATGGGATCGGCGATCTTGCCAAAGTCGGTCACGATGTTCCTGGCGCGGGCGATGTCCCCGTCCAGCTTGTCCGTGATCATGAGCGCCACAAACAGCCCGAACGCCCACCACCAATGTTGCGCGAGCACGAGCCACGCAAACACCGGAATAAACAGGATGCGCAAAGAGGTCAGCGCGTTCGGCAGATTCCAATTGGACTGAGTGTTCACGCCCACCACCCTACCCACCTACTCGCCGTGGCCTAGACTGCCACCCATGAAGTATTTCGCATTTACCTATACCTACGGTGCCGACGCCGCGCTTGTCGACGCGACCCGTCCCGCCCACCGCGAGTTTATCTCCAGCCAGCTCTCGCTGGGCCGAATTGTCGGCTCCGGCCCCTACGCGGGCGGCAAGCAGGCACTGATCATCCTCCAGCTGCCGGATACCGCATCGGTGGCCGACGCAGAGGAGATCATGGACGCTGACCCGTACACGGTCGAAGGGGCGCTGGCCGGGCGTGAAGTCCACGAGTGGAACCCGGTCAGCAACATCTTTGCCGGCGATTAAGGTCAGTTCTTGCTCTGCTTCGGCTTGCCGCCGCGGGCGACGTGCAGGTGGTCCGTCTCGCGCGAGCCGGTCGCCGTGTGATCGCCCTTGCCGGAGGTTGCGGGGTCGTCGATCCACTCCAGGTGGTGGCCGTCGCGGTCGACCTTGCGGCGGTTGCCGTGGTCGTCGTAGTCAATGTGGAATGACGGCCCGTTCGGGTCGAGGCGTCCGGCCTTGATGTCCGCGCGGTCCTTGATCATGGAAGCAACCGCGGTCACTGCCAGCACGCCGATGATGACCAGCAGCGAGGTGACTGTGCCGATCTCCGGGACGGAAAGGCCCTCGCCGCCGTTGATAAACGACAGGTTGTTCTCGTGCAGGGCGTGCAGCAGCAGCTTGACGCCAATGAAGCCGAGCACGACCGCCAGCCCGTACGGCAGGTACACTAGCTTGTCCAACAACCCGTTCAGCAGGAAGTAGAGCTGGCGAAGCCCCAGCAGCGCGAAGGCGTTGGCGGTAAAGACCAGGAAGGACTCCTGCGTGATGCCGAAGATGGCGGGGATGGAGTCGAAGGCGAACATCACGTCGACAAAGCCGATGGACAGCAGCGCCACGAACAGCGGGGTGACGGCCTTCTTGCCAGCCTGCGTGGCCGAAACCAGCCGGTCGCCGTGGTAAGAACTGGTCACCGGAATGACCTTGCGCAGGGTCTTGACCACCATCATGTCGTTCGGGTCGGGGTCTTCCTGGTCGGTCGCCTCGTCGTAGACCATCTTGATCGCGGTGTACAGCAGGAAGGCGGCAAACAGGTAGAAGACATCGGACCACGCCTCGATGATCACCGCGCCGAGCAGAATGAAGGCGAGGCGGCAGATCAGCGCAATCACGATGCCGATGAGCAGCACCTTTTGCTGGTAGGCGCGCGGGATCTTGAATGCGCCCATGATCAGGGCGAAGACGAAGAGGTTATCCACCGACAGCGACAACTCGGTGATGTAGCCGGTAAAGAACTGCATCCCGTGCTCGGCGTCCCACAGCCACCAGACAATGCCGCCGAAGATGCAGGCCATGGCCATATAGAACCCGGCCCACCCGGCGGACTCCTTCATCGATGGCTCGTGCGCGTTCCGCACGTGTGAGAAGAAGTCGAAGATGAAGAATCCAAGGATCACCGCTGAGGTGAGCAGCCAAATTGAAAGAGGCACATGCATAAGCTTTCCTCCGGTCAGAAGTTACGATGAAATGACCGGAGGTCTCCCCCACCCCTTGATATGGGGCTGCCCAGACCGGGGCGCGAGGTGCGCTGCCGTGCTGACGATCCGGGCACTTACGGGGTACTCCCCTCCAAGCGCGTCCAACTCTACACCACCTTTCGTGGTGGGTTAGAACGCGCCGCCAGTCGGGTTGTAGGTTGCCTGCACGGTGCGGGTCTCATCGTCAGCATCCGAGCCATCGCTTGCCGACGCCCCGTCGTCCCCCACATCCGCCTCCTTCGGAGCCTCGGCCGGGTCGGCCCCCTTGATCATCCAGATGATGGTCTCGAGCTCCTCGGGCTTGACTAGCACCTCGCGTGCCTTCGACCCTTCGGAGGGGCCGACCACGCCACGCGATTCCATCAGGTCCATGAGGCGACCGGCCTTGGCGAAGCCAATGCGCAGCTTGCGCTGCAGCATCGAGGTCGAGCCGAGCTGCGAAGTGACCACGAGCTCGACTGCCTCGAGCAGATCGTCGAGATCCTTGCCGATGTCGTCGTCAATGACCTTCTTCTCCGCCTGCTTTTCCTCAGTGACGCCCTCGACGTAGTCGGGTTCATCCTGGGACTTCGCGGCGTCGACAACCGCCTGGATCTCCTCGTCGGTGACAAACGCGCCCTGGAGGCGCTGCGGCTTGCCGGCCCCCTGCGGGATGAACAGGCCGTCGCCCATGCCAATGAGTTTTTCGGCGCCGCCCTGGTCCAGGATGACGCGGGAGTCGGTCAGCGAGGAGGTGGCGAACGCCAGGCGGGAGGGCACGTTCGTCTTGATCAGGCCCGTGACCACGTCTACCGACGGGCGCTGCGTGGCCAGCACCAGGTGGATACCGGCCGCACGTGCCTTCTGCGTGATGCGCACGATCGATTCCTCGATCTCCTTCGGCGCGGTCATCATCAGGTCGGCGAGCTCGTCGACCACGCAGACGATGAAGGGGTACGGCCGCATCTCTCGCTCGGAACCTGGCGGGGCCTGGATCTCGCCGCTGCGCACCTTGCGGTTGAAGTCCTTGATGTGGCGCACGCGCGCCTGCTTCATGTCCAGGTAGCGCTGCTCCATCTCCTCGACCAGCCACTGCAGGGCGGCCGCGGCCTTCTTCGGCTGCGTGATGATCGGGGTGATCAGGTGCGGGATGCCTTCGTACGGGGTCAGCTCCACCATCTTCGGATCCACCAGGATCAGACGCACATCTTCTGGGGTGGCGCGCGTAAGCAACGAGACCAGCATCGAGTTCACAAACGCCGACTTACCGGAACCCGTCGAACCTGCAACGAGCAAGTGCGGCATCTTCTGCACCGAGGAGGCGATGAAGTCGCCCTCGATGTCCTTGCCAAGCCCGATGAGCATCGGGTCCTCGTCGGTGGCCACCTTCGGTGCGTCCAGCACGACGCGCAGGCGGACCATCTCGCGGTCCCGGTTAGGCACCTCGATGCCCACGGCGGACTTGCCCGGGATGGGTGTCAGCAGTCGTACATTATCCGTCGCCACCGCGTAGGCGAGGTTGGATTGCAGGTTAGTGATCTTGGAGACCTTCACACCTGGACCAAGCTCGACCTCATAACGTGTCACTGTCGGGCCGCGGGAGAAGCCGGTGACTTGGGCATCGACCTTGAACTCCTCGAAAACATCGGTGATCGCCTCGATCATGCGGTCATTGGTCTCCGTGCGCGTCTTCGGGGCATCGCCTTCGATAAGCAAGCTTGTCGACGGCAACGTGTAGTCCGTATCGCGCGCCACCTTCCGCGCCAGCTGTTGGGTCGGCGCAGCGTCGTTTTCGGCGGCCTCCAGCTCCGACTTCGGCGTGGAGGCGGGCACCGCAGCGGCGTCGATACCCGAGCGAGCGACAATCGCCTTGCGCACCGCATCCCGGGAGCTTGCCACAGCATCTCCGGCGGCCTCGGCTGCTTGCCCGGCCGCCGCGGCCTTACCAGCTGCGGCCGCACCCGCAGTCGCTCCCGCAGCACCGGCAGCTGCCGCCGCAGTCCGGCCTGCACCCTTGACGGTTGCCGCTGCGGTCTTACCCGCCGCGTCTGCGATGTCTGCACCACGCGAGAGCACCTTCGTCTCCTCGGGCTGTGCTTTACGACGTCTAGTGCGCCCACTGTGCCCAGAGCGCTCAGTGCGCTCAGTGCGCTCAATATGCTCGGTGCGCTCTGGTGCAGCGAATGCATCCGTGACGGGCTCGCCGAAGTCGTCGCGGCCCTCCTCGCCGATGTCGCTCGCCGGCGCAACCTCGCCATCAGCCGGGTAGTTGTCCAGCGGTGTACGAGTCTTGCGCACGCGGCGCTTCCGCGGACGCTGTTCGGGATCCTCACCGTAGTGAGTGTCTCGCTCGCGGGGCTGGCGCTCCGTTCGTGCCGTTCGCTCCGTCCGTGCCGTTGCGCGCGGACGGGGTCGACGACGCTCGCGACCTTCCGCAATGTCGTCCAAATCGCGCTCGACATGACCATAAAGGTCGTCATCTTCGTCGTCCCACTCCTCCTCGAGGTCAGCATCCGGGTTGCGAGCGGAGTCGATAAGATCGGTGGCCCACGCGACAACCATGTCGTAGGCCTCGCGCACGGTAATACCGGTAGTCTTCAGCGCCCCGTAGACAATGACCAGTGCCAGCAGCGGCACGGCCACGTAGGAGGAAAACCCAGCGGCAAGCACACCACCGGTATAGGCACCGATAATGCCACCGGCGATGCGTCGAGTCTCCCAGTCGGAGGGGTTGCCTGCGAAGACATGCACGAGTCCGAGCATCGCCACAGCGATGATGCTCAGGCCGATAGTGACGCGGGTGCGCACCTCGCCCGGGGCCCGCACATTAAGCATCAGTGCGATGGCGACACCGACAAGCAGTACCGGCAGGATGAGCGCACCCGCCCCGATCACCCAGTGGGTGGCCTTGGCGATCAGCTCGCCGATAGGACCTGCGATGTCCAACCAGACCGAGGCTCCGATAACCGCGGCCAACCCGATAAGCAACAGCCCCCAGGCGTCAGCGTGCTCCGCAAAGGTGCCGCGGTAGGGCGTGCGTGCCTGCTGCTCATCAGCTTCCTCGTCCCAGTCGTCGTGCTGTCCGTCAGCAGCTTCGCTGGGTTCGCTGTAACGGCTAGTGCCAGGGTGCTCGAGAGTACTGGCGTCTTTCCTCCGACGGTTGCGCCTGCGGTCTGGTTGCACGTGCTCCTCTTCGTCGTCGAATAGGTCGAAATCGTCGTCTATATCCTCATCGTCGTGCTTCCGACGTGCGCTCCCGAGCTTTCTCGTCAGCGCACCGAAGGCACCACCCACCCCGCGGGCGGCAGACCCCAGCGAGCGACCGACGGCGCGCGTGGCAGAGCCGACGCGCTCATCGGTGGTTTCCGCCGCGACCATCGACGAAGTCGGTGGGTGCGTCAGCGACACTGGGCCACTGCGACGCGCGGACGACCCGCCGGACTGTGGGCGGGTTGAGCGTGGGGCGGAATTTTTGACAGACATGGCTGTAACTCTAATACCTCAAGTCACATTATTCACAGAGGCATCGCGGGGTGGTGTGGACTTTCTTCCGCACCACCCCGTTGAGTCTGCGCCGTTTTAGCCCAAAGTGATGTCGTAACCAGCGAGCAGTTCGCCACCGTCGACGCGCACCTTGGCAGCCGACGTGCGGCCCGTTACCCACAGCAGCAGCTCCGCGGGCTGGCCAAAGACGCGCACGACTCGGTTGCCCTTGTCCGCGACTCCCGCACGCTCCCCCAACGTCACCGGCGGAAGGTGCTCGGGTGTCAAAATCACCGGCACCGGGGCCTTACGCAGCGTCAGTTTGCCGTAGCGCTTAGCCAGCTTGAGCAGCTTCGCCTGCGTCGCCGCACTGAGCTCGCGGGGTTCCGGATTCTCCTGGGCGCGGCGGACATCCTCGTGATGGATGAAGTGCTCACCCTCGTTTGCCGGGCCAAACAGCGCGCTTACCACCGGGTTCGGGCCCGCAAGCCAGTCGGCAACCACCTCTTCATACGGCCTTCTTTTCGCCGCTTCCATCTCACGGTCAAGACCCTTAGCCAACGCCTGCACGAAAGCACCCGCGATCCAAGGCAGGCGCTGCTCGCGCACGTAGAGGTGCGCGGCCAGGTCGCGGGTGCGCCACCCATCAAGCAGCGTGGGCGCGTCCGGCCCAAGCTCCAGTAACAGCGCGCCGAGCTTTTCCCGTTCACTAGAAGCAAAAGACATGCCTTTTACCCTAGCGCTTCCGCCGCAAGCTTAGCCGCGGGAGCTGGACAGCTGCCGCTCCAAAGAGACGAAGGTACGAACAACGGGTGCAAACATAGCGACCACCGGGTCCGTGGTCACAATCTTGCCACCAGCGCCCCAGCCGAGTTCAACAGCCTGTTTACCGTCGGCATAGCACTCACTCACCCCACCCTTGAAGTTCATCACGCACATAATCGTGTCTGGCTTGTAGCTGCCCACAACGCGGATCCCTCGGACGTCACTATTGCGGTAGTCCGGGTTGCCCAGCTTGATAGCGTCGTAACTCTTCCAGCTGGAGCCGTACCCGGGCTCGTAGGGCACCTCGGTGCCCTCCGGCAGCGGGCGACCACCCGTCCAGTCGGTCTCATCCTCCGCTGCTGCGGCAGTAGGGATGGCAGGTGCAGAAATTACTGTGGCGGCGAGAAGCGCCGCGGTCATCCTCCTAAGCGTCTTCATGCCACGAAATTTTATACACCTGTCGCCCATGTGTCACCCCTTCGCATGAAACTTCCGCCTCTGCGGAATTAGTCTGGCAGTTCGCTGGGCAAGAAACTACGTGGCGAGGAAACTACTGCCGAGGGTGGGCTCATTTGAATGCAGGGTTTAGCCGATCTCCCCATATCCACGGTGAACCACCAAGTTGCGCGACCAGATAGGCGCTTGTAAACGGCCACGGCTTTTGACGCGAATGTCTGCGGCCGCAGACTCAACACGTCTTGTAGTTTTCAGTCTGCCGCTACGCGGTCCAAGAAGTCGTCGGACTCCGTGTCCAAGAGCACTCTTGGTTTCTCAAACGGAGCTAGCTCCATTTGGACCAATGTCACCCGCAAACCCCCAGGTCGCGCCGAGCCGAATCCTCTAAACGGAGCTAGCTCCATTTAGACCAACACCACCCGCAAAATCCCAGGTCGCGCCAAACCGAATCCGCTAAACGGAGCTAGCTCCATTTGGACCTGGCCTGTCACTTGGACCTGGCACGCCCAGAACCACCTCGGCCGCACACCAAGACCGAACAGACCAACCCCAGAAACACGTCACCCCCCTGACCAAAACAATTAGCCAAGGGGGTGTACGAACAGGTGCTTAGAGCGACTCGCGGGTGGCTTCGATGTCCTCGTCGTCAACCGGGAGGTTCTCTGCTGCCATCGGAACGACGGTCGGCAAGATCACCGGCTCGCGCTTGTACTTCTGCTCGATCGAGCGGGAGAGCTTGCGACGCAGCTGCTGCACCATGCGGTACGGGTCGTTCTCCCCCTCGGCCGCAAGGTCGCCCATCACGTTCTCGACGGCCTCGACGAGCTTCTTGTTGAAGTCGCGGTCGTCATCCGAGAAGCCCGTGGTGGACACGCGCGGTGCTTCGAGGAGCTGTCCCGTGCGGTCGTCAATCACGCAGGTGATCGAGACCACGCCGCCGGAAGCCAGCGAAGAACGGTCTGCCAGCACGTCCGGGTCCACGTCACCCATCGTCACGCCGTCGACGTAGAGCTGGCCGACCTGGTACTGGCCGACAACCTTGATCTTGCCAGCCTGCATGTCCACGACCACGCCGTTCTGGGCCAGCGCGGTGTTCTCCGGGCGCACGCCCGTGGAAATCGCCAGTTCCTTGTTGGCGCGCATGTGGCGCCACTCGCCGTGCACCGGCATCGCGTTACGCGGGCGCGCAGCATTGTAGAGCTGCAGCAGCTCACCAGCGTAGCCGTGGCCGGAAGCGTGGACGTGCTCCTCAGCGTTGGTGATCACCTTCGCGCCGATCTGGGCAAGGTTGTTAATCACGGCAAAGACCGCTTCCTCGTTGCCCGGGATGAGCGAGGAGGACAGGATGATCGTGTCACCGTCGCGCACCGTGATCTGGCGGTGCTCGCGGCGCGACATGCGCGACAGCGCAGCCATCGGCTCACCCTGGGTACCAGTGGTGATAAGCACCGTCTTGTGCGGTGCCATCTTCGCAGCTTCCTCGATCGGGATGATCGTGCCCTTCGGTGCCTTCAGCAGGCTCATCTTCTCCGCGATCTCCATGTTGCGCAGCATGGAGCGGCCGTTAAAGGCCACCTTGCGGTTATTCGCGACTGCGGCGTTGACCGCCATCTGCACGCGCGCCACGTTAGACGCGAAGGAGGCGATGACCACGCGCTGCTTCGCCTGCGAGACCAGGCGGATCAAGGTGTCCTCGATACCTGCCTCGGAGGCGGAGATGCCCGGAATGGTGGCGTTCGTGGAGTCGCAGAGGAACAGGTCCACGCCCTCGTCGCCAAGCCGCGCGAGCGCCGGGATGTCGGTGGGCTTGCCGTCGTACGGGGTCTGGTCGACCTTGACATCGCCCGTCATCACGACGTGGCCCGCGCCGGTCTTGATGGACAGGCCCAGGCACTCCGGGATGGAGTGGTTGACGTGCCAGAAGCGCAGTCGGAACTGGCCGAGCGTGACCTCGGAGTCCTTGTTCACCTCATGCAACTTCGGACGCTGACGGTGCTCCTGCGTCTTCGCCGCGATCAACGCGTTGGTGAAGCGGGAAGAATAGATCGGGATGTCCGGGCGCAGCTTAAGCAGCCACGGAATCGCGCCGATGTGGTCCTCGTGGCCGTGCGTGACCACCAGGCCCTCGATCTTGTCCAGCTTGTTTTCAATCGGCCCGAAGTCCGGCAGCACCAGGTCCACGCCCGGCTCACCGGAGTTGGGGAAGAGCACGCCGCAGTCCACAATGAGCAGACGGCCGTTGTACTCAAAGACCGTCATGTTGCGGCCGATCTCAGAGATTCCGCCGAGCGCGTAGATGCGCAGGGTATCCTTCGCAGGCTTCGGCGGGGCCGGCAGGCGCTTGGTCAGGTCCGCGCCCTGCATGGACTTCACCGGGTTGCGGCGACCGCCGCCCGATCCACCACGACCGCGGCGCCGACGATTGCGGTTGTTCCCGCCGCGGCCTCCACCGCCGTTACCGCCCTTGGCCTTGCCGCCACCATTGTTGCCGTTATTCCTGTTGTTATCGCCTGCGTGTCCGTTGCCGCTTCCGTTGTCGGCGTCGTTGTTGGGGGTCTGCTGCGCAGGTGCCTTGAATGCGGGCTGCTGCTCAGCAGGCTCCGGCGGACCCGCCTTGCGGGTGACCTTGCGGGAGCGATTACGGGGTTCGTTCATACTTAAAGGACTCCAACCTTTTCCATATCCTCACGGAGCACCTCGATCTGCGCATCCGTCGCGTCAACGACAGGCAGGCGGGGTGCCCCAACGTCAATGCCCTGCAGGCGCAGGGCTGCCTTTGCAAAAGTTGCGCCACCAAGCACGCCCTGCTGGTGAGCAAGGACTGCCATGGTGTTGGCGTTGATTTCCCGCGCACGGGCGAGGTCGCCTTCCTCGAAGCTTGTGACCATCTCGCGCATCGCCCTCGGAGCCGCATGCCCCACGACCGAGATCATGCCAGTCGCACCCACGGAAAGCCACGGCAGGTTCAGCGGGTCATCGCCCGAGTACCAGGCCAGGCCAGTGTCCTGGATCAGCGGGGCGGCCTCCAGGAAGTCGCCCTTGGCGTCCTTAACCGCCTGAATCGTGTCCAGCTTCGCCAGCTCGGCGATCGTGGCCCCGTCAATGGGGATGCCGGAGCGGCCCGGGATGTCGTAGAGGCAGATCGGCAGCTCGGTCGCTTCCGCGACCGCAGTGAAGTGTGCCTTCACGCCATCTTGCGAGGGTTTGGAGTAGTACGGGGTGACGACCAGCAGTGCGTCTGCCCCGGCGTCGCGCGAAGCTTGCGCGAGTTCCACCGAGGTTTTCGTGTTGTTTGTGCCGGCGCCCGCGATCAACTTCGCACGGTCCCCCACTTCTTCCTTGACTGCCTTGAGCAGAGCAAGTTTTTCTTCCACCGTGGTGGTCGGGGACTCCCCCGTCGTTCCTGCGAGGACGAGCGAATCGATGCCTTGATCAACAAGGTGGGCTGCCAACTTTCGGCCCGCGGCGCAGTCGAGTGCACCGTCAGAATCAAACGGCGTGACCATTGCGACGCAGACGGTGCCAAAGATTTCTGCACCGAGGTTAGCTTTCATTGATGTGCCCATGCCCACAAACCCTACCCCCTTGGGGCCAGTTGTGGTACAACAGCACGCCGCTTGTTCGGGGCAGTTGCTTATCGACGCCCCACCGACGCCCCCTTTAAGCCACGTACGGACTCGTGGCCATGCGGGTGCCGTCGGCAAGCGTGCTGACCAAAAAGTCGTCGAAGAGTGCGGGGGCCTGCTCGCGCAGAATCTCGAGGCACGCCACGGCGAGCGTGCGGATCTCCACGTCCGCGTGCTCTGAGGCGCGCGCGGCGATGAACCCGCGCCACGTGCGGTAATTACCGGTGACCACGAAGCGAGTCTCGGTAGCGTTGGGCAAAATGGCGCGTGCCGCCTGCCGCGCCTTCTTCTTGCGCAAAAGGGCGTTCGGCTCGGCGGCCATGTGCTCGTCGAGTGCGGTGAGCAGCTCTTCGTAGACGAAGCGGGAATCATCCACCGCGGCGAGGAACATGCGCTTGAGCTCTTCGTCCTGCGCGATGATGCTGGGAACGACGACTTCGTTATCGGTGTTGTGCACGAAGCGCTGCGACAGTTGGGAAAACGAGAAATGCCGGTGCCGCAGGAGCTCGTTGCCCACAGAACGGGACAGGCCCCGGATGTAGAGGGTGGCGGTGGCGTGCTCGAGCAGCGCATCGTGGCCGACGTCGAGAATGTGATGCAGGTACGCCTCGTTCGCCGCAGTGTGCGGGTTCGGCCGGTCGAAGGTTTCGTAGCAGGCGCGGCCTGCGAACTCGACTAAAGACTCCGCGTCAGTGGCCCCCTCCTCGGGCTGCCAGTCCACCGATTGCGGGGGCGTAAACGTTGTCGCGGCAATGAGCTGCACATCCAGGTGCGAGGAAACAGCCATCTGCCTACAGCCCCAGGTAGGCGTCCAAGCCGACCGTCAGGCCTGGGTGCTCGGCGACCTGGCGCACGCCGGTGAGCACGCCCGGTACGAAGGAATCGCGCCCATAGGAGTCCTGCCGGATGGTCAGCGACTGATCCAGCGTGCCGAAGATGACCTCCTCGTGCGCGACCATGCCCTGCATGCGCACGGCGTGGACTTTGACCCCGTCGACGTCCGCGCCGCGCGCGCCGTCGAGCTGCTGTTCCGTCGCATCCGGCATCGGGGACATGTTCGCTTCCCTGCGCGCCTCGGCAATGCCCTGCGCGGTCTTGACCGCGGTGCCGGAGGGTGCGTCCAACTTGTTCGGGTGGTGCAGCTCAACGACCTCCGCGGACTCGAAGAACGGAGCGGCCTGGCGTGCGAACGCCATGGTCAGCACTGCGGAAATGGCGAAATTCGGGGCGATGAGCACGCCGACCTCTGGGTGCTCTTCCAACCAGGAACGCACTTGTGCGTAGCGCTCGTCGTCAAAACCGGTAGTACCAACCACGCAGTGGATGCCGTGGGTAATGCAGAACTCCAAGTTGTCCATCACCGAGGCGGGGGTGGTGAAGTCCACGATGACCTCTGCGCCGTTATCCACCAGCACGTCAAGACTGTCGCCGCGATCGACCTCGGCGACGAGCTCCAAATCCTCCGCCTTGTTCACCCCAGCGACAACGGCAGTACCCACACGCCCCTTCGCGCCGAGGACGCCAACTTTCACAGTCTTCGCAGTCATGGTGCACTCCTTCTACAGCCTTGTCTTGTTACTCGTTGCTGGCAACTTTAGCCCGCGGGCGGCAGGCGCACCGCACCGGGCGCACGCAGGCTGCAGCCACTGCAAAGCTTGGTGCCCATATACTTAAAGCATGACTCACACGCACCACCAGTCCCGCCCGCACCCTGCCGTTACGCTCGCCGGTGTGCTGTGCGCCTCCGCGCTCGCACTTACCGCGTGCGGACAGAGCGCCGATTCTGGCGACGCCACCACTGCCCCCTCCTCTACCGAGACAACCACTTCCACGGAGGCGGTGACGGGCACGCCGAGCGAGACTACTGCGGCGGCTGCGGGGGACGAGGGGGCGTCGACAAGCGAGAAGCCCCAGCGCATGGCGAGCGCGAGCAGCCCCTTCAAGGTCGAAGACGTGCGTGTGACGCAGCCGCAGCCCGCTGATCTGACGCTGCAGGATATCCGCGTCGGCCAGCACGAGGGCTACGACAGAGTCGTGTTTGAGTACGCGGGCACCGGCACGCCCAGCTACCTTGCCGGCTACGTGGACACGCCGCGGCAGCAGGCCTCGGGTAACCCGATGCAGGTGCCGGGTACCGCGCACCTCGAGCTGATCGTGCAGGGTACCGCGGGCGACATGATGCGCACGGACGCGCCGATTACGCAGATCGGCTCCAAGGGTGTGTCGACTCGCAGTGTGCAAGACGTGTATCTCGCCTCCATCTTCGAGGCGGATTCGCAGTTCTTTATCGGGCTTGATCGAAAGCGCGGCTTCCACGTCTTCACGCTGGAAAACCCCACGCGCATCGTGGTGGATATCGACGCCACCTAGCCTTTCCGAGACCACTTGGCCCTGCGAGACGCGGGCATGCGGAGTATCCCGCATGCCCGCTTTTGTTGTCTCTGTGCACCATATTGCCGAATTGGTAACGTGGGCCACATAATAATTTGCACGTGACCGCTATTGCTGCGTATCGTCCGCTATTATCTACATCAATTCATCCAGACTTCTTCTCGTCGGCGTTAGCTCGCGCCGACTGTGAAAGGCAACGCACATGTTTGACCCGTACAGGCGACCGACCGTGGCCGTCATCGGTGCCGGCCCGGCCGGTGCCACCGCTGCCGCCGAATGCTCGTTCTCCGGCTTCGACACCACCCTGTTCGATATGCGCAGCCAGATCGGCGGCCACCTCACCGCCCCGGACGCGGAGCCGGTATCCAAGCACTTCCGCTACCGCACCCCGTATTTGAAGGTGACCAAGGTGGACGGCTCCGCCGCCTCCGCTGCGCGCCACCTCGCGGCCGCCGTCAACGCCGGCGGCGCACAGTTCCGCGCGAACACCACCGTGACCAAAGCCGCGTTTAATGAGGGCGAAGGCCAGTGGGAAGTCACTTTCAGCGGTGCCGACGGCACGACCGATACCGAACGCTTCGACATCCTCATTCGCGCCACCGGCGAGGCCTCCCCCTGGATCGAGGTGCCGGGTCGGCCAAACATCGCCGCCGACGACCTCTACCTCCACTACGGTGCCGAGGTTGTTGGCCTGCCGAACGCCCTGTTTGTCGACGGCCCCTTCCCCACCGACCGCGCACTCAAGCGCCACCCGCTGGCCGTGTTTGAGGCCCGCGGCGATTACGCCCGCCGCTACGCACGTCAGCTGGAGATCCGCGGCCCGGGTGCGCTTTCTGTCAAGCGCGACAAGTGGTTGGTCCAGCCCGGGGCCGTGCGTGGTATCCGCTCCAAACTTTCCGAATTCGACCCGGCCGTACACACATTCCAGCGCGCTTCCAACTACGCGGACGAGGCCCGTAAGTCCGCCCGCACCCACGTCGGCTAGTACGTACACCGCTTCTTCAAGGAGACATGATGACTACCGTTCACCCACCAAAGAACGAAACGAATGACACCGCAGCAGCGGCAGACCCGGTCACCGACATCGCCGCACCGGCTGCGGGCCTGCCCGAGCTCGGCCCCGACTCGATCCTGTGGAACCGCTTCGGTGACTGGCGCTCCGCTTTCGTTGCCCTGTCCGCTGGCGTGCTGCAGATCGCGCAGCGCGACATCAGCCGCTCGCTGGTACAGCAGTCCAACGTGTTCGACAACGAGGTCGCACGCCTCGTGCGCTCCGCCTTCCCGATCATCCGCGCAGTCTACGAGGGCCCCGAGGTCGGTGCCATGATCCGCGACTTCCACAAGGACATCAAGGGCACCCACCCGGATGGCTCGCGCTACCACTCGCTGAACCCAGAGGTCTACTACTGGGCACACGCCACCTTCGTGTCCATGCCGTACCTGCTCGCAGGCAACTTCATGCCGGATATGACCCGCACCGAAAAGGAGCAGCTCTTCCAGGAGTGCCGCACCTGGTACAGCTTCTACGGTGTTGCCGAGCCGGACGATGCGCCGAAGACTTACGACGAGTACGTCGAGTACATGGACGCGATGATTGACAAGCTGGGTCCCAGCGAGACCATCGATCGCTCCCGCATCATCAACGGTCTGACCCTGGACACCCCGGACCCGTCTGTACCGAAGTGGGCGTGGAAGCCGATCGCCCCCTACGTGTCCAAGCTGCTCCTGTGGGTTGCCATCGGCATGATCCCGGACAAGCTGCGCGACAAGTTGGGCTGGGAGTGGACCAAGTCCGACGCCCGTCGCCTCAAGGCACTGTCCACTGGCACCCGCCTGGTCTTCTCCGTCCTGCCGCGCAAGGCCCGCATGGTGCCAATCGCCTCGCGCGCCTTCGAGAAGGCAGAGGCCGAGGGCGGCTTCCACTACTAGGAGGCCTTGACAGCGGCTTTCAGCGCCAGGTTCCGCGTTCCCGCGGGCCTGGCGCTTTTGCGTGGGTCCGGTGGGGGGGTGGCGTAGCGCGCTGCTGTTGCACGGTGTCCTAAATGTGTCCTAAATGGAGCTAGCTCCATTTGGCTCAATCCCGATCACAAATCCCCAGGTCGTGCAAAACTGACAAACCCAAACGGAGCTAGCTCCATATAGACCAACGTTTAGACCAACGCCGCCCGGAAGCCAGTGGACACAGCAAAAGACCCGGCCAGCCGCTCCCACGATGTACTACACCGTGGCAGCAACTGCCGGGCCCTACAGACCGCCAGTCTTACAGTCCGTCCCGCTTAGGGAACGGTGAGGCGCACCGACGGCGCGTCGAAGTTCTTGCCGTAGAGCGCGACCATCTCCATGGTCACGCCGGTCAGGGAGATCTCCTTCATCAGCATGTCGGGGATTTCCATGTTCGGTACCGGGTGACGCTCTGGTACGCCGAGCTGATCCAACACCGAGTTGATGTCTCCATTCAGGTTCACGGTTACCGGGATCGTGCGCACGTCACGCACCGCCGGGGTGGCGGTGAGCCCGGTAGCGACGATCTTCACCGGGCCGTCGATTACCTTGGTGTCCACGTTGCCGGTGCTCAGCTTCGCCCCGCCGCCAAAGCCGGGGATCTGCAGTCCCAGGTTGCGGCCGACGAGGCGATCGCCGGTCAGAATCAGCGCGCGCGTGGGCGTGCCTGCGACGTTGACGTAGTCCAAGGTGGCGTGCACGTTGCCGGTGATGGTGACTTTATCAGCGGTCACCGTAGCTGGAGTCGCCGCGGGTGCGAGCGGGCCCGCGGCCCTCGCGCCGACTTCCGGGCCCGGGGTGGAGCTCGGCGCCGGTGTGGTCGGGCTCGTCGTCGTTGCCTGTGCACTCGGACGTTCCGACGGCTGCTCTGCGCCTGGTGGCGGGGGTACGTTGAGGGAGGGCAACGGCACGTCGGGAAGCTGCGGGAGCTCGAGCTGCGGGGTCGGTAGCTGCGGGAGCTGCACCGCCGGCGCCGGTTGCGCGACTTTACGTGCGGTCTCCTGGGCGGACACCGTCTGCGCGTCGCCGAGCACGAGGCCGACCAGAGCCGTGGCAGCTGCGAGCGCGACAATCGAGTTCAGCGTCGAGCCGCCCAGGCGAGTGCTCCCGCCGCGGCCTTCCTCCTGCTCCGGCTCTGCGTCATCGAACGCTTCCTCTGCAAAGGGGTCGAAGTCCTCTTCTTCGTCTTTCGGCTCGGCTTCCTTGACACGTTTCTTCTTCGCGCGCTTCTTCTTCGGCGTATCCGAACCTTCGCCCTCTTCAGGTTCCCAGCCGAGCGCGAGCGAGCCGCCCACAATCCCGAAGAGCGAGCCAACGACAAAACCGCCGAGGTTCGAGGTGGGCAGCGCCACCACGGCCACAATGATGGCAAGCACGCCGAGGTAGACGGCGGTCGCCGGCTGCAGCCAGCAGCCCAGCCCAAACATGAACATCAGCACGCCGATCAGCAGCGTCGAGACGCCGGAGACCGTAGAAATCATCACCAGGATGTCAGAAAGCTGCACCGTAATATAGGCGGGCGCAGCGATGACAAACCCGGAGATCATCATGAGCAGGCCGGGAATGAAGGGCCGGTTGCGGCGCCACCGTTTAAAGCGCTGGGCAGTGGTCAGCTGCTCCTCGCCGTCCTCCGCCTCGACTCGTTCGAGTTCGGCAGTTTCAGCAGTGCTTGTCGACGCCCCGTCGTCAAGCGAGTCTTGCGGTTCTTTCGGATCAGAGGCCGCAGGCATTCTCACGTCCCCTCTCCACGGTCACACCGACGCCGGAGGCGGACAGGTATTCCGCGCCGACGGAGGTGGTGGTGATGTCGTCGGCGCTCAGGGTCACCTTGCTGGAGTGCAGGCCCCAAGTACCGGGGGATGCCTGCGGGACGACCTGCTTGGCATCGATGCCCACGCTGGCGTCGGTAAGCTGCAGCGCGCCCTTAATGTCGTTGGCACCCACAACGAGGTTGCGCACCTCAACGCTATTGTCACCCTTGGCGCGCAGGGCGAGCGTGCCCTCCCCCACCATGGGCAGATCCGGCAAGGTAGCGGACAGGCAGAGGTTCGACGCGTACGCGTGGCCGAACTTCAGGCGGGCGACGGGGATCGTGTCATCCTCTTTCATCTGCTCACTGTCCACGAACAGGGCGAATTCTTCACCTTCGAGGTGAGTCATGCTCACCTTAAAGAAGGTCCCGGACAGGGCGAGATTTGCGGTCAATCCGCCCTGGGCCACCGCCACGCCAGTCGCGCCAAAGGCGGCCAGCCCCGCGGTCAGCGCGACCGCAGTCTTCTTCCAGTTGAATTTCCCCATGGGATCTACCTTTCATCAATGGGAAACCGTGAACGTACAGCTCCTGCTCACTTCCGTTTCACGCACGTCGTGGGCGAACCGCGCCAGCTACAAAGACTGGCGAAGCGTCCGAAACGACACAATCGCGTATGATCTGCAACACGCTACCACGCTTTAGGTGGCGTACACCAACACACTCGCGCATGTGTGGCATATCCAGTGATCCTTCCACACTCCGGGCGCGTGCGTGGCGCTTTCACGACGCGCCGAACCCTCGAAGACGTGCCAACCCCCGCGACAGGCGCCGTGCCTCGACGGCACGCTCGCACCGCTACTCACAGTACCGATAATGAGACATGGGTAATATTTTCGTTTCGGAAACAGTGTGGGCCATTTCCCACGGCCGCAACAATTGTGCTACCGTTCACATATCAATCGTGATGTCGACAAGCACATGAAAAGAGGCAGCTGATGGCTACTCCAGTTTCCGCCGACAAGCCCAAGGGCGGTAAGCGCGAAATCCGCCGCTCGCCCCTCGGCCCGGATTCCCTCCTGTGGAAGTGGGGCTCCGACAACCGCATCCAGCTACTCCGTGGCTACACGGGCATTATGCAGAACATGCACCCGGCGATCGGCCAGTCGCTGCTGGATCACTCCAAGTTCTTCGACGAGCCCTTTGCCCGCCTGGAGCGCTCCACCCCGCAGATCATCATGTCTATCTACGACGATGAGGGGCTGTCCAAGAATATCCGTGACTACCACACCACCATTAAGGGCAAGCTGCGCAACGGCGAGCGCTACCACTCCATGAACCCGGAGACCTTCTGGTGGGCGCACGCCACCTTCGTCTACCGTGTGATCTACGCCCAGGAGCTTTTCGGCACCCCGTTCACCCACGAGGAGAAGGACCAGATTGTCCGCGAGGGCGTGACCTGGTGGGACAAGTACGAGATGTCTGAGCGCCCCGTCATCGACAACTACGACGACCTGATGGCGTACATGGACGAGATGGTCGACACGGTGCTCGAGCGCAACGAGACGGTCGACTTCGCGCTGCGTACCGCGCGCGAAGAGATGATCACCCCACCGGAAGGCGTGCCGCTGAAGGTGTGGAAGGTCATTTGGAAGCCGATCATGCGCCCGGTCATCTGGCTTACCTACGGCACCCTGCCGGAAAAGGAACGCCGCATCCTGGACCTGGAGTGGACCAAGAAGGACCAGAAGCGCTTTGACCGTATTGCCAAGCTGGTGAAGAAGGTCTTCGAGATCCTGCCCGAGGACAAGCGTTACATGGAGCCGGGCCGTTCCCAGATGATCAAGCACGGCATGATCGAGGGCAAGTACAAGGAGCCGCGCAACATCGCGCCGTACAACAACGGCGGCGACCCGGAAGAAGAGCTCAAGGCTGCCGACGGCATTACTGTCGCCGCGCGTGAGCCGGGCGAGAAGGGCAACGAGGACGGCGGTGCCGCAGCACGCCGCGCTGCAGGCTGCCCGTTCTAATCTCGCGCCCCAGTACCCCACGCCCCAGGTTCGCACACCCGCAGCCTGGGGCGTGAGTCCTTGCACACAGCAACTTTTCATTGGAGAATTTCCCATGCCAATTCGGCGCCTGAAGGCACAACCCCTGCCGGAGCACTTCCACGAGATGCTGCTCAACCTCACCACCAACCACGCCACCGGCTCGCTCTACAACGGCGAGCGCCAAGAGGTAACCTCCCCGTTTGTCGACGAGCCCATCGGCTGGGTCGGCGTCGGCACCGAAGCTGATGTCGACGAAGCCTTCCGTCGAGCCCGCGCTGCCCAGAAGCAGTGGGCGGCGCGCGAGACAGCCGAGCGCGTCGCAGTGCTCTCCTGCTTCCACGACCTGGTCTACCGCAACCAGGACCTGCTGGCAGACGTCGTCCAGTTAGAGACGGGCAAGGACCGCACCGCAGCGTTCGACGAAGTACTCGACGTCCTCAACAACGCCCGCTACTACTGCAACAAGGCGGAAGGCCTGCTCTCCGACACCAAACGTGCCGGTGCCTTTCCTCTCATTTCCAAGACGGTCGAGCAGCGCGTGCCCAAGGGCATCGTCGGCCAGATCAGCCCGTGGAACTACCCGCTCGCTCTCGGCGTGTCTGATGCGATCGCGGCTCTTATCGCCGGAAACGGTATCGTCGCAAAGCCGGACTGGCAGACCCCATTTTCCAACCTCATCGCGCTGCACTTCCTCATCGAGGCAGGCCTGCCGCGCGAACTGTTCCAGATCGTCACCGGTTCCGGCCGACAAGTCGGTGCCGCGATCTCCACACAGTGCGACTACCTCATGTTCACCGGTTCGACCCAGACCGGCAAGATCCTCGGCGAGACTGTCGGCGAACGCCTCGTGGGCTACTCCGCGGAGCTGGGCGGCAAGAACGCAATGCTCATCGCGCCGGACGCGAACATTGAGAAGCACGCCAACACCATCGCCACCGCCTGCTTCTCCAACTCCGGCCAGCTGTGTGTGTCCATCGAGCGCATCTACGTGCCCGACGCCATCTTCGACCGCTTCATCGACGCCTTCCGCAAAGCCACCGAGTCCATCACCCTGGGCTCCGGGCTGAACTGGGATTACGAGATGGGCTCGCTCATCAACCAGGATCAACTCGACCGGGTCCAAGCATTTGTCGACGACGCGCTTTCCAAGGGTGCCACCCTCATCACCGGTGGCAAGGCCCGCCCAGACGTTGGCCGGTACCACTTCGCCCCCACCATCTTGACTGATCTGGGCCCGGACACCGACCTGGAAACCCAGGAGGTCTTCGGTCCGGTGATCTATGTCCAGCGCGTCCGCGACATGGACGAGGCCGTCGAGCTGGCCAACTCGCTCGACTACGGGCTCAACGCCTCTGTCTTCGGTGCGCCGAAGACCGCGTGGGCGCTGGCGAGGCGCATCGAGTCCGGCAGCGTCACCATCAACGACGGCTACGCGTCGACCTGGGCTGCCATCTCCACCCCGCTTGGCGGCGTGAAGCAGTCCGGGCTGTCCCGCCGCCACGGTGCCGAGGGGCTGACCAAGTACACGGAGCCGAAGAACATCTCCGAGCAGCGCATCATGCCGATGCGCGGACCGGCCCAGCTGCCGCGAAAGTACTACGGCACGCTGCTCAGCACCGCGCTAAACCTGGGCAAGAAGCTGCGCTTCCTCCCCTAGGGTCCGCGCACAAAAAGCGCCTCCCGCAAACATGCTGGCGGGAGGCGCTTTCGCTTATCGCTCAGAAGCGGAAAAGACTAGTCCTCCACGGGAACCAGGGAGATCTTGCCGCGGTTATCAATGTCGCGGATTTCCACCTCGACCTTGTCGCCCACGTTGATCACGTCTTCGACCTTCTCCACACGGGTGTTGCCGCCCAGGTTGGAGATGTGGATCAGGCCGTCAGTACCCGGCAGGATGGAAACGAATGCGCCGAAGGCGACGGTCTTGACCACCGTGCCCAGGTAGCGCTCGCCCACCTTGGGCATCTGCGGGTTCGCAATCGCGTTGATCTTCTCAATCGCTGCGTCCGCTGCCGAGCCCTCGGTTGCGGAGACGTAGATCGTGCCGTCGTCCTCAATGGTGATGTCGGCGCCGGTCTCCTCCGTGATGGAGTTGATCATCTTGCCCTTCGGGCCGATGACCTCGCCGATCTTGTTCACCGGGACGGTGACAGTGGTGATCTTCGGCGCAAGCGGGTTCATCTCATCCGGGCCCTCGATGACCTCGGCCATCGTCTCCAGGATGGTCTCGCGTGCCTCGTAAGCCTGGTCCAGGGCTGCGGCCAGGACGTCGGACGGGATACCGTCGAGCTTGGTGTCCAGCTGCAGCGCGGTGATGAACTCGCTGGTACCTGCGACCTTGAAGTCCATGTCGCCGAAGGCGTCCTCGGCACCCAAGATGTCGGTCAGTGCGACGTACTCGGTCTTGCCATCAACCTCGCCAGAGACCAGGCCCATGGCGATGCCGGCCACCGGTGCGGCCAGCGGCACGCCCGCGTTGTACAGCGACAGCGTAGACGCGCAGACCGAGCCCATCGAGGTCGAGCCGTTGGAGCCCAGCGCCTCAGAGACCTGGCGGATGGTGTACGGGAAGTCCTCCTTGGAAGGAATGACCGGCAGCAGCGCGCGCTCTGCGAGTGCGCCGTGACCAATCTCGCGGCGCTTCGGCGAACCGACGCGACCAGTCTCGCCGGTGGAGTACGGCGGGAAGTTGTAGTGGTGGATGTAGCGCTTCGAATCCTCCGGGTGCAGGGAGTCGATGTGCTGCTCCATCTTCAGCATGTCCAGGGTGGTCACGCCGAGGATCTGGGTCTCGCCGCGCTCAAAGAGTGCAGAGCCGTGGGCGCGCGGGATCAACTCGACCTCGACCTCCAGGTCGCGAATGTCGTTGACACCACGGCCGTCGATGCGGAAGCCCTCCTTCAGGATCTTCTCACGCACGATCTTCTTCTGCACTGCGTTGTAGGCGGCGCGGATCTCCTTCGAGGTGGCGGCGTATTCCTGGTCATCCTCGTCCACGTCGAACTTGTCCAGCAGCGACTCCTCGATTTCCTCCATGTAGGCGTTGGAGGCATCCTCGCGCTCCGCCTTGGACTTGATCGTCATGATCTTGCCCAGCTTCTTGGCGGCCTTCTTCTCCACCTGCTCGTAGACCTTGTCAGAGTACGGCGGGAAGAGGGTGAACTCCTTGGTCTCCTTGCCTACCTCGGCGGCCAGGTCAGCCTGTGCCTTGGCCAGAGTGCGGATGTACGGCTTCGCCGCCTCCAGGCCCTCGGCGACGGTGGACTCGGTCGGTGCGGGGAACCCGTCCTTGACCAGCTTGACCACGTTGACGCCGGCGCCGGCCTCAACCATCATGATGGCCACATCTTCGCGAGTCTTCTTGCCATCCTTGCGCTCAACCATCCGGCCGGCAACGACCATCTCGAACAGGGCGCGCTCGTGCTGCGCCGCGTTCGGGAACGCAACCCACTGTCCCTGCGGGTGCTTATCGTCGGCAATCAGCGCCATGCGCACGCCGCCGACCGGACCGGAGACCGGCAGGCCAGACAGCTGGGTCGCAGCGGACGCGCCGTTGATGGCGACAACATCGTAATACTCGTCCGGTGCCATGGACAGCACGGTGATCACACACTGCACCTCGTTGCGCAGTCCCTTGGCAAAGGTGGGGCGCAGCGGGCGGTCGATCAGGCGGCAGGCCAGAATCGCCTGCGTAGACGGGCGGCCCTCGCGGCGGAAGAAAGAGCCGGGGATACGGCCCGCAGCGTACATGCGCTCTTCCACGTCAACGGTGAGCGGGAAGAAGTCGAAACCCTCGCGAGGCTGGTTCGATGCGGTGGTGGTGGCCAGCATCATCGTGTCCTCGTCCAGGTAAGTGGTCACCGAGCCGTCGGCCTGGCGGGCCAGCTGGCCCGTCTCGAAACGGATGGTGCGGGTACCGAAGTCACCGTTGTCCAGGGTGGCAACGGCTTCGGTGATGCCAAACTCCTCATCGACGTGGACGTCGTACGAGTTTTTGGGGGTAAAGCTGCTCAAAAGATCCCTCTCCTTGGGTCTTGACAAGGCGGTCATCGGTGCCGCCGGGTATCGCGTTCTCTTGCAACGGCACACATCCTACCAGCACCTGCACGTATTGCAGCTTCAGATCTCGCGGAAACGCAAAACCCGCCGCCCCAGGAAGCTGGGTGCGGCGGGTAAAAACGCGCAGTCGCTTAGCGACGCAGGCCGAGGCGAGCGATGAGGTCGCGGTAGCGCTCAACGTTGTTCTCGCGCAGGTACTGCAGCAGGCCACGACGGCGGCCGACCAGCAGCAGCAGACCACGACGGGAGTGGTGATCGTGCTTGTGGTCCTTCAGGTGCTCGGTCAGGTTGTTGATGCGCTCGGTCAGCAGCGCAACCTGTGCCTCCGGGGAACCGGTGTCGGTCTCGTGGACGCCGAACTCCTTGAGGATCTCAGCCTTCTTCTCAGTGGACAGTGCCATGAGTATGCTCCTTGGTATTTCAGTTCGCGCTCCAGATCAAAAGTCTTGTACTGCACCGCAACTGCCGCGAACCGCAGTCGATTGGCGCAAGACCTCGAGAAAGCTTACACGACCGCAGTAGCAGAAGCCAAAGTGGTCAGCCGGTGCATGAACTCCTCGAGGAAACGCGCCGTGTCCACGCGCACGGCCACGGCGGCGTGCTTGTCCGGGTCGTTCAGGCGCGTCTCGTCGCCGATGGTGCGCCCGCGGGTCGGTCCCTCGGTGTCGACCTTCATGTTGATCCCGAGGGTGTCCACCAAGCTCGGGTCAAGCGCGACCGCGACCGCGAGCGGGTCGTGCAGCCCGCACCCGCCCAGGTGCGGGGAGGTCGTCTTATACGCGTTGATGTAGTAGTTGGTGGCGGCCGCGAGGAAGTCACCGCCGCGCGTGCCGAGCGCTTCCCACTGCGCGGTCTCTTTCCGCGTCAACAGCGTCTGGAGCGTGACGTCGAGACCGATCATGGTGACGTCGCGCAGGCTGCGGAACATCAGGTCGGTGGCTTCTGGGTCCTGGTTGATGTTCGCCTCCGTCCAGGCGTTGACGTTGCCGGGCACGGCCAGCGCGCCGCCCATCATCACGATGCGGGCGCTCTCGCGGAAGACGTTGGAGGCCTCGATCGCAGCCGCAATCGTGGTCGACGGGCCGGTGGGCACGATCACCAGGTCATCGCCGTAAGCCTCCACCGAGTCGATAAGGAAGTCCACCGCCGAGGTCTCCTCTACCCCGCGTGCGGCATCCGGAATGTCCACCTCGCCGATGCCGTTTGTGCCGTGGATGAACGCGGAGATTTCCTGGACTGCAAAGGAGTCCTTGGCCCGGGCGTGGTCGGGGCCTGCAAAGACCGGCACGTCGGTGCGTCCGAACAGCTCCAACAGCGCAAGCGTGTTGCGCACGGACTGCTCCACCGTCACATTGCCGTAGGTACATGTCACGCCGATCAGCTCGGCGTCCTCGGAGCCGAGCGCGTAGGCGAGCGCCAGCGCGTCGTCGATGCCGGTGTCTAGATCCAAGATGAGCTTGCGTGCCATGAGTTGGAGTCCTTTCGCTGCCTTCAAAGGGGCTTCTACGACATGCTAGTTCACGCCGAGGATCTCGCGCGTGCGCTCGACGTCACGCGCCATGTTCTCCAGCAGCTCCTCGACCGAGTTGAACTTCAACATGTCGCGGACTTTGTCCACGAACTCCACGCGCGCCATGCGGTCGTAGAGATCCGCGTCGCGGTCCAAAATATAAGACTCCACGCTGCGGCGGGTATCCCCAAACGTCGGGTTGGTGCCTACCGAGATCGCGGCCGGGTAGCGCACGCCCGGTTTCACATCGCCGTCGATCGGTGCGGTATCGATGATGGTCAGCCAGCCGGCGTAGACCCCGTCGGCGGGCAGCGCGGAGACGTCCTCGACGTACTGGTTTGCCGTCGGGTAGCCCAGCTCGCGGCCGCCGCGGCCCGCGCCGCGCTCGATGGTGGAGATCACTGAAAATGGCCTGCCCATGTAGTCGGTGGCCACGCTGATGTTGCCGGCAGTGAGTTCGTCGCGGATGGCGGTGGAGCAGATGCGCACGTCGCCGTCGTTAAGCAACTGCACGATGGTGACCTCGAGCCCGAAGCGCTCCCCCAGCTGCGCCATCGTCTGTGCGGTGCCTGCGGCGTCCTTGCCGAAGGTGAAGTTCTCGCCGACGACGACCTCGCGCGCGCCGAGCGTGCCCTGCAGTACTCCGGTGACGTAGTGCTCGGTGCTGTCGCCGGCGAGTTCCTTGCGGAAGTCGATGACCAGCAGGTAGTCCACGCCCAGCGCCTCGATCTGGCGGGCGCGCTCCTGAAGGCTCAAAAGTGCCAGCGGGGCGCGCTCCGGGGCGAAGACTGCCACCGGGTGCGGGTCGAAGGTCATCACGACGCTCGGCACGCCCTGCGCTTTCGCCTTTTCCACCGCTGTGGTGATGAGCAGCTGGTGGCCCCGGTGCACCCCGTCGAACACGCCGATGGTGACAACGCTGCCGCCTTCGGTGAGGTGTTCGGGAACGTCTGAAAGCCCGTGCAAAATATCCACGCGCAATAGCGTACGGCATACTTGAAAACCATGACAGATCCCCTCGCAACCTCTGGAATCGTCGTGGTAGACAAGCCTGCAGGCATGACGAGCCACGATGTCGTCGCCAAGCTGCGCCGCGCCTTTTCCACCCGCAAGGTGGGCCATGCTGGCACGCTCGACCCCATGGCCACCGGCGTGCTTGTCGTCGGCATCGAGCGCGGCACCAAGCTGCTCGCTCACCTGGTAGCCAACGACAAGGCTTACGCCGCCACGATCCGGCTCGGCCAGTCCACCACCACCGACGACGCCGAGGGCGAAGTCACCGCCACGCACGACGCCTCCGCAATCACGGATGCGCAGCTCAAGGCGGAAATCGATGCGCTTACCGGCGAAATCATGCAGAAACCTACCGCGGTCTCGGCTATTAAAATCGACGGCAAGCGCGCCCACGAACTCGTCCGCGAGGGCAAGGAAGTAGACATCCCGGCCCGCCCGGTCACCGTCTTCAGTTTCGATGTCTGCGAGATCCGCCGCACGGGCCCGTTTATCGACGTCGACGTGCGCGTCCACTGCTCCTCGGGCACCTACATCCGCGCGCTCGCCCGCGACCTCGGCGCCGCGCTCGGCGTTGGCGGCCACCTCACCCAGCTACGCCGCGAGTCCGTCGGGGCCTTTTCGCTTGCCGACGCCACGCCGTTGGCAACCCTCCAAGACTCCCCCGCCCTCTCGCTCACCCTGGACGAGGCGCAGCTGCGCGCCTGGCCCGTGCTCGAAGTCACCGCCAACGAGTACGATGCGCTCGCGCTCGGCAAGTGGCTTGAACCCCGTGGGCTCGACGGCGTCCACGCGGCGCAGGGCCCCGACGGGCGCGTAGTCGCCCTGGTCAAGGAGCAGGGCAAGCGCCTGGCCACCGTGTTCGTCGCGCGACCGGCGACGCTGGCCTAGTACTCGGCTAGCGCTGCGCTAGCGCACGAACGCCGAAGCGATCACGTAACCGTCGCCTACCACCCAGCGCCCCTCAAACATGGGCCTGGGCGTAGGCCGGGCCAAAATGTAGGAGACGAAAGTGCCGTCAGGGCGCAGGCAGATATCCGCCTCGTCGAAGTCGAGGAAGCGCCGCGTCATCGGGAACCAGCACTTGTAGGTCGCCTCCTTCGCGCAGAACAGCAGCCTGTCGGCCCACTCCATGCCCGCGTCTTGCATCCCGCGCACCATCTCGTACTCATCGCCGCGGGTAATCGCGTCCAGCACGCCCTCGGGAAGCGGCTGGGCGAGCTCCGCGTCCAGGCCCATGGAGCGCACCCACCTGGTGGGCGCGGCCACCGCCGCGCGGAAGCCGGTGGTGTGCGTCAACGAGCCGGTGTAGCCCTCCGGCCACAGCGGCATGCCTTTTTCCCCGTGCAGGATCGCCCCGGCGTGTTCGCAGCCGAGCTCTTTCAATGCTTCGTGGGCGCACCAGCGGGCGTCGCCAAACTCGCCCTTGCGCAGGTCTACGGCGCAGCTGACCTGCGCCTGCTCGCTCGGCAGGAGGTTTTCGTACTTGCTCAAGTCGTTGCCACCGTCGGTGCGCAGGTAAACAAAGCGCGCCTCGGGTGGAAACAATGACAGGTTTTGCATCTACGCTCCCACCTCCATCACCGGGTACGGGAAGGGGTGGCGGCGCGGGAAGCGCTCCCACTCGCGCGGGTAGCCCAGGGAGACCTCGATGTGCTCGATGCCATCGATCTCCATCACCCCAGGCATGTGCAGGTGTCCGTAGATCACGGCCTGCGCGTTGTAGCGCTTCGGCCAGGAGCGCGTGTGCCTGGTGCCGCACCACAGGGCGATTTCTGACCACTGCATGCGCAGCGTCGGCTCCTGTACAAGCGGCCAGTGGTTGATCAAAATCGTCGGCCCGCTGATGCGGGACAGGCGCTTAGTGGTGTAGGCGAGGCGATCCCAGCACCACGCGCGGACATCCACAAAGGAAGCGATGGCAAACTGGTCCGTCATCACGATGTTCTTTTCGTGCGCGGCCTCGATCGCCTCTTCCACGGTCATGTTCGCGCCGCGAAACGAGTAGTCGTAGAGGGTAAACAGCGGGGCGATCGTGACCCCGCCGAACTGGGGGTACGGGTCCTCCGGGGTGATCACACCGATTTCGCGCATCGCCTGCACCAGCGCCGTGTACTTGTCGCGGCCGCGGTAGCGGTCCGCCGAGCGCGAGAAGAGTTCGTGGTTGCCCGGTGCCCAGATCACCGTGTCGAAGCGCTGCGCCAGCTGCTCCATCACCCGCACGATCAGGTCCAAACGCTCCGCGACGTCGCCAGCCACGATCAGCCAGTCGGAAGGGTCGCGCGGCTGGATCGCGTCGATCTTCGGCCCGTTGCGTTTCACCGCCGCGTGCAGATCGCTCACGGCCCATAGTGTCGTGCTCATTGTCGGCTCCTCTCTTTGTGCCGCTTTACGACGCCCGCGCGGTTGCCCCAGTCCGCGCCCACTTGGCCCCGCGGAAGCGCACAACCACGCCCACCAGGCGCAGCACGACCGAGGCGAGGTGGCCCGCCCAGATGCCGGTCAGCCCCCAGCCAAAGGTGACGGAAAGCAGCGTAAGCGGCAGGAACGCGCCGAGCACAGACACGATCGTCAAGTTACGCAGGAACGCCGCATCCGAGGCCCCCAGCAGCACGCCGTCGAGGGCGAAGACCACGCCTCCAACCAGGATCATCGCGATCAGCAGCCACCACGGGGTGACCAGGGCGTCGAGGACGGCACCGTCTCGGGTGAAGATGGACTTCAGCGGAGCGTCGAAAAGCGCGAAGATCGTGGCGAGCACCACGCCGAAGCCGACCGAGAAGCGGGTGGCCTGCGCGCCCACTGAGCGAGCCTCGGCGACGCGACCTTTGCCCAGCGAGGCGCCGGTGAGGGTCTGCGCGGCGATCGCCATCGAATCGAGCACGAGCGTGAGGAAGTTCCACAGCTGCAGCAGGATCTGGTGGGCGGCGAGCGTGGCCACACCGAAGCGGCCGGCGACAGCTGCCGCCGCCAGGAAGGAGATCTGGAAGGACAGCGAACGCAGGATGAGGTCGCGGCCGAGCACTAGCTGATCGCGCATGACCACCCAGCGCGGTGCCCAGGACCCCTTGTGCTCGCGGATGAGCACCACGAGGAAGAGCGTAGCGGTAATCCCCATCCCGATCACGTTGGCCACCGCCGAGCCGACCAGCCCGAAGCGGTGCACCAGCACCGGCAGAATGAGCGCGCCCGGCACCAGGCCGCACAGCGTGAGCAGGAAAGGCAGGCGGGTATTTTGGATTCCGCGCATCCAGCCGTTGCCCGCCATGATGATCAGCGTCAGCGGGATGGCAATCGCTGCCACATGCATCCAGGTCGCGGCCTGCGCCGCCGTGGCATGGTCGTTGGTCAGCGCGAACGCGATCGGCTCGGCAAACAGCCAGATGATCGTGGCCAGGCATAGGCCAACCAGCACCGCAACCCAGGTCGCCTGCACCCCCTCGGCGACCGCAGCGTCGCGCTTGCCCGCCCCGAAGAGCCGGGAACTGCGTGCGGTGGTGCCGTAGGACAAAAAGGTCAGCTGGGTGGTCACCGTCGACTGGATCGTGGTGCCGGCGGCCAGCGCCGCCAGCTGCGCGGTACCCAGGCGGCCCACCACCGCGGTATCCAGCAGCAGGTAAAGCGGGTTGGCCGCGAGCACACCGAGCGCCGGCAGCGCGAGCCCCAGGATGGTGCGCGCGCTGACCTCCGGCCCCCGGTTCGCCTGCGAATGAGTCGATGAATGTGATGTGGACTTCGCTGCCACGCGCACGCTCCTTCTACTTTAAGTTGAGTGCGGTACAAATCTTCACGGGCTTCGGGCTCTGCCCGCCGCCCTAGTGCGCGGCGCGCTCCTCACGAGTCGGCAGCGCCGCGATCAGGTCGCGCACCACCATATCCTGCGAGCCGTGCGCGGTATACCCTGCCGCCGGGACGTGCCCGCCGCCGCCGAAACGCTGCGCGAGCTTGGACACGTCGATCACGCTCGAGCGCAGCGACACCGCCCAGCGCTTCGGCCCATTCTGCTTGAGCACCATGCCCACATCAGTGCCCTCGAGCGCGCGGGCGTAATCGATGATCGCCTCCACGGTGGTCTGGCTCATTCGCGCCAGCGCCTCCGCCCGGATGGTAAAGACGCTGAGCTTGAGTCCTTCCTCGCGGAAGTTCTGTAAATCAGCGAGCACCCCACCCATGATCTGTAGGTCTCGCGCGCTCGCCTTGTCCGTCAATTCCAGGGAAATCTGGCGCGTATCAAGGCCGTAACCCATCAGCTCGCCCGCCAGCTGGTGCATACGCGGCGTACCCCAGCGGAAGTTCCCCGTGTCGGTGACCAGGCCCGCGTACAGGCAGTACGCCATGTCGTGATCCAGTTCCACGCCCAGGTAGTCGAAGAGCTCGCGGATAATCGTCGTGGTGGACTCCGAGTCCACGATCAGGTTGTGCGCGCCGAACGCGGGGTTGGTCTCGTGATGGTCAATCACCACCACGCGCGAGGGGTCGTCCGCGATCTGCGTACGAAACAGCCCAGTGCGGTCCACCGACGCACAATCCACCGTGACCACGAGCCCGTCCTCCGGCAGTTGGCCGCCGTAGGTGATCTCCTCGACTCCGGGAACCGTGAGCAGGTTCTCGGGGTGCGGGTAGGTCTGGCCGATGAACACGTGGGCGTCGATACCCAGCGAGCGCAGCCCAGCAGTCAGCCCGCACGCCGAGCCGACCGCATCCGCGTCCGGCTTGATGTGTGCGACCACCGAGACCTTCTTCGCCGCGCGCAGCACCTCGGCGATCTCGGTGAACTGTGCTTCCGCGCCCGGGAACAGTGCGCTCATTTACGCGCCAGTCCCTGCGCCGCTATCCCCGTCCGTCTTGTACGGGTTGTCCTCGCCGGCCGGCTTCGCGCCCTCGCGCAGGCGCGCGGTCTCCTCGTCGCGGGCACGCGCACGGTTGAGCAGCTCCTCCATCCGCGCAGACGCCTCCGGCACGGTGTCCAGCTCGAAGGCGAGCGTCGGCGTAAAACGCACGGAGAGCTGGTCGCCGACGATCTTGCGCAGCTGGCCGCGGGCGCGGTGCAGCGCCTCCGCAGCCTGCTCGTAATCCGGCTCATCATCGATCTCGCGGCCACGCACCGTGTAGTAGACGGTCGCGTCGTGCAGGTCGCCGGTCACGCGGACATCAGTGACGGTGACCAGCTCCAACCTCCGGTCTTTGACCTCTCGCTCGATCGCGGAAGCAACAATCGCGTGAATCTGCTTCGCCATGCGTTGCGCGCGCGGGTTGTCAGCCATGTCATCATCTCCTTGTGTCTCGTCAGCGTCCCTTCAAGCTTAGACGCTTGCACTGCTTATCGACGCCACAGCGCCCCCGCCCCGGCACAAAGCCGGGAAGGGGGCACCGCTTTTCGTGTCTACTCACGCCAACAGTGTGGCGTCGGCGCATAATCCCGCCTAGTCGCGCGGAACCTCGACCATCTCGTAGACCTGAATCTGGTCGTCGACCTGGATATCCGGGTACGACAGCACCATACCGCACTCGTAGCCCTTGGCTACCTCGGTGACATCGTCCTTCTCGCGGCGCAGCGACTCGATCGTTGCGTCCGGAGTAATGACGTTGCCGTCGCGGACCAGGCGCACCTTGGCACCGCGCTTGACCTTGCCCTCGGTGACCATGCAGCCCGCGATGAGGCCGACGGCGGACGCCTTGAAGATCTGGCGGATCTCCGCGGCACCCATCTCGCGCTCTTCGTAGATCGGCTTGAGCATGCCCTTGAGCGCTGCCTCCACCTGATCGATGACGTCGTAGATGACCGAGTAGTAACGGATCTCCACGCCCTCGTTGTTGGCCTCCTCGGTGGCTTTGCCCTCGGCGCGGACGTTGAAGGCCACGATGACCGCATCGGATGCGGCAGCGAGCACCACGTTGGTCTGGGTGACAGCACCGACACCACGGTCGATGATGTTCACCTCCACCTCGTCGTCCACCTCGATCTTGAGCAGTGCCTCCTCCAGGGCCTCCACCGAACCGGCGTTGTCGCCCTTGAGGATGAGGTTGAGCTGGTTGGTCTCCTTGAGCGCCTGATCCAGGTTCTCCAGGGACACGCGCTTCTTCGTGCGCGCCTGCATGGCGGCACGCTGACGCGCGTCACGCTGCGCCGCGATCTGGCGCGCCACGCGGTCGTCCTCGACCACGAGCAGGTTATCGCCCGGGCCGGGGACACCGTTGAGGCCCTGGACCTGGACCGGACGGGACGGACCAGCCTCTTCCACGTCGTTGCCCCACTCGTCGACCATGCGGCGCACGCGGCCGAAGTTGCCGCCCACCACGATGGACTCGCCGACGCGCAGCGTACCGCGCTGGACAATGACGGTGGAGACCGGGCCGCGACCGCGGTCCAGGTGGGACTCGATGGCCACACCCTGTGCGTCCATGTCCGGGTTAGCGGTCAGCTCAAGTGCCGCATCGGCGGTGAGCAGGACAGCCTCCAGCAGATCGTCGATACCCGTGCCCTGCTTGGCCGAGATATCAATGAACATGGTGTCGCCGCCGTACTCCTCCGGGATCAGGCCGTACTCGGTGAGCTGGCCGCGGATCTTGTCGGGCTGTGCTTCCGGCTTATCCACCTTGTTCACGGCAACCACGATCGGCAGATCAGCCGCCTTGGCGTGGTTGATCGCCTCCACGGTCTGCGGCATGACACCGTCGTCCGCGGCCACGACCAGGATGGCCAAGTCCGTGGACTTCGCACCGCGGGCGCGCATGGCGGTAAACGCCTCGTGGCCCGGGGTATCCAGGAAGGTGATCTTGCGCTGCTGGCCGTCGAGCTCTACCTCAGTCTGGTAGGCACCGATGCCCTGCGTAATGCCGCCGGCCTCGCCGCGGCCCACGTTTGCCTTGCGGATCGAGTCCAGCAAGCGAGTCTTACCGTGGTCGACGTGGCCCATGACGGACACCACCGGCGGGCGCTGCTCGAGCGCCTCTTCGCCGCCCTCGTCCTCGCCGAACTGCAGGTCGAAGGACTCGAGCAGCTCGCGGTCCTCGTCCTCCGGAGAGACGATCTGCACCTCGTAGTTGATCTCGGCGCCCAAAAGCTGCAGCGTCTCCTCGGAGACCGACTGCGTAGCCGTGACCATCTCGCCCAGGTTAAACAGTGCCTGGACCAGGGAGGATGCATCGGTGTTGATCTTCTCCGCAAGGTCCGACAGGGTCGCGCCCTGACGCAGGCGAACCGTCTTGCCGTCGCCGTCAGGCAGACGCACGCCACCGATTACGTTCGGCTTGTGCATCTCCTCATATTCGGCCCTCTTCTGGCCCTTCGACTTGCGACGACGCCCCGGTGCGCCACCCGGACGCCCGAATGCACCTGCGGTACCGCCACGACGACCGCCGCGTCCGCGGAAACCGCCACCGCGCGGCGGGCCACCCGGACCGCCACCACGGCCACGACCGCCGCCACCGTTGCGACCGCCGCGGGAGCCGGCAGCCTTTGCCGGCATCTGCTTCGGCGAAGGCGCTGCCGCCATGTCTGCCGGCGACGGACGACGTCCACCACCGGAGCGGTTGCCGCCTGGACGCGGTGCGCCCTGGCCCTGGGAGCCCTGCCCCGGGCGTGGTCCACCCTGGCCGCGGCCACGGCCGCCGCCCTGGTTCTGACCACCGCGGCCGCTGCCGGGGCGCGGTGCCGGGCGCGGCGCGGAGGAGTTCGAAGAAAATGGGTTGTTGGCTACCCTCGGGCGCCCACCCGGCTTTGCCACCGGACGCGGCATGGAGCCGGGCGTCGGAGCGTCCTTCTTCGCGGCCTGGCCAGGCTTCGGAGCTTGGCCGGGCTTGGGTGCCTGACCAGGCTTGGGTCTGTCTCTTATACACATCTCCGAGCCCACGAGACGCT